>ERZ1036431.41-NODE-41-length-174326-cov-147.899851_pt1 | contig 174326 bp, 186 predicted proteins | sample MGYA00514222_ERZ1036431 | MGnify/ENA primary metagenome ERZ1036431 (study PRJEB33795, sample SAMN09464926) | human gut metagenome | host: Homo sapiens | place: USA: Stanford, California | collected 2016-08 | study: EMG produced TPA metagenomics assembly of the... | reverse complement strand
GGTGTTTCGTAGAACACTCCCCTCCCTCTTGTAACTTACATAAAACCATAATCCTACACTGTAGCAAGACTTGCAATTCGCGAATCTAACAAATATCTACCAATAGAATTAAAATATTATATGACTAATTACCTCAATGGGGAGGGGGTGTAATTTTGGAGTACCTAGTATTTGAGTTCGCCTATATTAAATATATTTAAGCATATACCATTAGGTAGTGTATCTAAAATCCATTACCTTTGTATTACTTAGTAATAAGGAAGAAATAACATATTAATTATAAAATTTTAAACTATGGCTAAAGAAGTAAAAGAAACTGTAGCAACAGAAGAAGGTAACAAGAGCCAATGTGGTAGTTGTGAACCCAAGGAGGATTCTATCATATGGGGTAAGATTATAGTAGCTAAATTAACAGTATTAGACAAGATTATCTCTGGAATGGAGAATGGTTCTAATATTGAGCATTGTTTAACATTATCTAATATTTATAAGAATTTATGCAATTAAAATCTATACTTGATAAGTACGATGTTATAGAGGCACAAGTACTCTATAACAAAGCTGTAGAACTATTACAGCTAATTAGTGATGAAGAATTGGAAGAGATATTTACTAAGTACCCAGCATTGTTCTCTAAGATTACTAATGTTCATCTAACACATGAACAGCTACTAAGAGACAAACAAGCTATTAAAGATGCTATTGATGTATTTATAGAGACAATTGAATCACGTAATTTATCTAAAGATGAATTTGATGCAATGACTCTGGATGATATTAAAGATTACTTGGATAGCATTATTACAAGTAAGATTCCAAGTCTTCACAGAATTATTAATGAACTAGAGGATAAGTTTAACAATGATTCCAGAAATCAGACAAATTAAAATGAATCTAACTCTGTTTGAGCAGGGTGTAGAAGAGTTTATGAAGAAAGCAGAACAGGTTAAGAATGATAATATAGCACTAGCTAAGGAGAACTCCGAATTAAAGGCTAAGATTCTTGAGCTAGAAAATAAACTAAAGAAATAATGACTATTGATGAAATTGAATTATATGATGTAGAGGCTGTTGATTACTATTAGAGATAAATATATTAAAGAGCTAAGGGAAAAGATACTACAAGCTGGCAACATTCTAGGTGCTAAGACTATCACAGAATATGAAACTAAACGTATTCCAGGCTGCATTCAAGACATTGCTCCAAATAAGAAGTGGTCTAATATACTATGATATATTATAATGGTGGAGTGTGCTCCTTAAAGAGGGGAAGTATACTGTAAAAATCTCTCATGTGGTTCCAACTAATCCTCAGATTGCAGAGGACTTATGAATATAGCAAAAGCCCATGAAGAGATGGTTAGACTAATAAAGACAGGGAGAAGATGAGCATCAGAAATATAAGTATAAATATATGGTAAGAGTAACCGATGATAAAGAAGTGAAGGAAGCTGTATTAGTAGGCTTACAGAGGAACAAGGAGAAGTATGGTAAAAGATACTGTCCTTGCTCCTTAGTAAGAGATGATGATACAGTATGTATGTGTAAAGAGTTTAGAGAGATGGAAGAGGGTATGTGCCACTGTCAATTATATGTAAAGACTAAGGATGAAAGTATTCAGGGATAATACTATCAATAAAAATTAAAGGGGGAACTTAGCTAAGTGCTAGGCTCCCCTTACTTGTTTACTTATGATATTCGTGTACGTTATTAAATTTAACACATATATCACTCTTCATGTATATTTCTACATCTTCATCTTTAGTAAACCAATGCCAACATTCCTTCTCAGTAGGGAAGTGGTCTTGTTCAAATCTAATAGTCTTTAATGGCTTAGAGTGTTTATCCTCTGTCCAAATCCAAACGTCCATCATAAAATGTCTCATAATTGTGTTGTGTTTAATTATTAGTTAGCATATCTCTCTTGCCCACCATAAAAAGGCTCTAATTTCTTCATCTTTGATATTCTCATAGAATTTGTCTGGGTCTTTCCAGTATTCTTCTTTAGATAAGTTAAATTTATCTAGCACTTCTTCTATTCTTCTTACCCAATCTTCTGCTGTTGCTGTCATAATTTATTTGGTTTTATTGTTTATAGTAATAGGAACTCCAGCTATGGTAGCATATTTAGAAAGCCATTTAGCAGCTTCTTTCCAATCAGTAATAGATTTGAAAAACAGCCCCATATTATTGTCTAGCTTAGTATCCTTTACATAATTCTCAGCTGCATATCGTAGCATATCCTCTGTTATCTCCTGATTAGGGTCATCTAAACCATAGTAATCCTTTAATTGGGACCCTCTTGCTGCTAATTCAGTTCCATTCTTATTACTAAAATATCCAGGCTGTGATATATGTTTATCTATATATCCTGTGTCAAATCCCCTAGGAGGCTCTGCTGGAATGTGAATAGCATGGTCTACTTCATGGCTTATAACTCTCCTGATATTTTTTGGATTTCCTCCATACTCATTAAATATCTTAAACATTCCATCCTTACCTATGTATATGTTACCAGAGCTTGCTGTGGCCTGTGCATCTGTGTCTTTAGCGTAGTTAGCTACCTTATATAGCAAATCGGCAGGATTCTCATCATTAACTACATGCATATCTTGTACCATGTTATCTAAATATTGTTTCGGTTCTCTATCGTAGTAATGAACATTATAGAACTGGGATGGGCTTCTATAGTTCCATGCATTCCTCCCAACTCTGAATTTAGTCTTTCCATTTACAGTTGCAGGTATATTATCGAACCCTCCCTTTATTAATCTATCTGAATGTAAGTCCAAAGGCTCCTTTGGAGTAGCATAATCTGGCAATTTATAACTTTTGTTATCTGGCGTAATGTAGTCACTTTCACGAAGAATATCTCCTATCCTTGCTCTAGATAGATAGTCACTAGCTCGACCATTAATCTTCCTCTTTACTAATTGGTTAGCAACTTTCTTCCCATCTCAAACCTTTACCTACTACACTACCTACTCCAGTAGCAATAGTAGCTGCGTCTACATATTTCTTATATTCCTCGTCAGCTTTCTTACTACCTTGCTCTCTTTGCCACTCACTTCTATTGTCTTGACTAACGTAAGATTGAGTTGGAGTATAAGTTCTCTTTATTAGCTTTGGAGGAATAGTAGGTTTAGCAACATAGGTATTATCCTGCCTTGTTACTAAACCTTCATTCTGATATTTAGGTATTAGTTTCATAATATAAGTATTCCTAAAACTATTCCTAACAAATCTGCCAATATATCATCCCAACTCCAACCAGAGCCATTAGGTCTTACTTCATCATAGGCTTCTTTACCAAATGAAGCTATCAGAGCTAGAGTAATTCCACTAACTATATTTAAGACTAATCCAAATATTACTACAATAGCAAAGCAGCATATCATATGTAATATTTTATCATTCTTTAGAAACTTCTTTATTTGATTTATCATGTTTATCAAACCTCTTCCAAATGCCAGTTATTGAATCTATCCCAAGTAATGCCATGCAGCATACTAAGAATGTATCTATCATTAATGGGGCTTGGATAACATGAACAGTACAATATAACAATACTACTATAGCTACTATCCATCCTAATACTCCACATACTCTCTTACTACTAATACCAGAATGTGAAGTAACCATCCCCTTTATAAAGGTTATAAATTTCATGTTCTTAGAAATTAAACATCTGTATTCTACTAGCTACATCCGTTCCACTTCCAGATTTACTCCAATGTCTATCAGATGGGTTAGCTAAGCCTTGTAGGTACTTCCTAACTCCACCATTACCAGCTAACCATGCTCCACCTAACAATCCAAATTTAGTATATCCTTTTTGTGCAGCTAGCTCTAAATCTTGTTTATTAAACCCTCTTTCAAACTGCTTGGCTAATTTAATAGCAGCTTTAATCTGTAGTTTAGGATTATTCCTAAATGTATCTACATCTGTTCCAGCATAAGCAGAAATATTATTATACTTCTTACCATCTTGCATGAATTGGAAGTAACCATAAGCAGGAGCACCAGCTCTGTTTTGTATTGCACTATTAAATCCAGATTCCTGTTCAGCCATCTTAGTAAGGAATTGTCTATAATTCTTAGCTTCTGGGTCTTCTTGCTCTACTTCATCATACCATCTGTTAAATTCATCTAATCCTTTGGACGGCTTAATATTGAATAGTTCTCTTTTCATGGGTTGTTCTTCTTTAATAACAGGTTGTTCAATTGGTTCCTCAACCTTAGATTGTACTACTATTGGTTCATCTCTAGTAATAGGGATATTATATGTACTGAATACATTTGGAGAGCTTAACTCTAACCTTGGAATATCAATGCTTGGAGACTCTACTGGGGTATATGATACAAACCGTAATCCTTCCTGGCCTTTCCTAATCCTATTGTTAGAGTATGTAGGCCTATCCGATTTCATAAACTTTTTCCTCATATCTCTCTTATTATTAAGAGCTTTGGAGTTTCTTACTAATGGGGAGTCTTTGAATTTAAATCTTCTACCATCCGATACTAAACTTCCCCCCTTCTTAAGAGTTAGCAATGAACCTTGCATTAGGGGTTCCCTTCTTATATATGGATTCTTAGGAATACTCTTAATACTATCCCAAACTCTCCTGCTACCTATATAAATAGGATTCTCTTGTTGTAGTATAAATGGAGTTCCAACCTTATCCATTAATGCTGCTTGTTTAGTAGCTCTTACTCCTTCCGCTACATTCTTTCCAGACCATCTTTTAGCATAGTCAGCTGGATTAAATTTCCATAAGTCTTGGGATATTTGAGTAAGTTTACCCTTATTATTGTAGTCAATCTTTATAACATGACCTCCTACATCATCTATTGGTCCAACATAGTTAGTACCAGGTTGTCTGAAGGTTTGGAATCCATCTGGCATTTCAATAACCATATCACCTTGCAACTTACCTATACCATTAGAGTACTCATTGAACTCTTCTATATCTCTAAACCTTAATGGTCTAGAATCCTTAACTACAGATTGCATTTGGTATCTTCTATTCTCAATGCCAGGATATAGTTTATTATATCTTTCACCATGACTAAACCCTTGACCTTTAGCTGGTTTAAATGATTGAGCCACTCTTTGAAACCAAGGACTTCTACTTATTAACGGGTCATTCTTGAATAGATACATTCCTAGTAAATTTCTATCACCATTATTACCTTCTGGTGTTGCTGAACCAGTATATGTAGACTCATTACTTCTTATGTCTTTTAAGGATACAGAGGCATTACCTTTGGTTCTTCTTCCTACCTTATAAGCTGCAATTCTAGCTGGGGTCTTCTCTACATTGGATAAGAACGGCATTACTCTATTGATAGTAGCCATAGCAACATTAGTAGGAGTACGTGCCTCCCTGTTAAATATCCAATGATTCTCATTAAGAGCATTCCAGCCCAAGTCAGCATCTCCCTTAATAAACTTAGTAGCTAATCCATTCTTAGTAATATTGAGTCCTTTACTCCCACCATATATTGCACCTGGGTTTAGATACTCCCCAACTTCAGATGGAATGCCAGTTTTACCTTCCAACCATTGACCAAATCCACCAGTAGCATTATTAACAGTTTCACTGCCCAGTAATCCTCCCAATACTGTAGCTGGAGTTGTTACTAATGCAGCACCAGCCATAGCAGGCATTACAGTTCTTTCTAAGCCTACTAATGGATTAGTTTCATTCCTCATAGAAGATTTAAACCTCTCCTTAGCTCCTTTAATAGGATGCCAATAGTCCCTATTCCTTTCAGCAGCTGTTCTTGTATCAGTAGAAGGTTCTCCACCTAAATCAATAAGTTGGTCTTGTCTGGGTTTAGCTTTAATGATTTCTGGAATAACAGGTCTAGATACTCTAGTATTATCCTGTTTAGCTACTATATTACCTTCCTGTAACTTCTTTATCCTCATATCTAATAATATTATTATGTAGTTTCTTGTGACAGTTCGAACAAACCACTATACATTTATTCATCTCCTTTATAAAAAGAGGAGTGGGAAGGTTCTTAACTGCTCTAGATATTGTATAGAGTTTATTCCTTATATGATGTAACTCTAAGCAGCAGTAAGTAGTCTCCCCACATATACAACATTCTTTCTTCCTCTCCCTTAATAAACTTTTGTTAATTTTAGCTGTTTCAGCATTCCCTGTCATAATTAATCATTAATGATGCCACTTAGCTGCATTTCTAGCGAAATTAGCTCTCTTCTTCTGTAATGGAGTAGCATTAGGATTATTAAGTACAGAACGAGCATGTTCTTGTACTGATTGTCCAGCTTTCTTGGCAGATGCTGTGAACTTACCTCTATTCTCCTTCTTAATATGAATACCACTTCCATTTTTACATCTAGGTATTAGCTTACTTCCTTGTCTGAACATAGGAATGCTTTCACAATCTACATTACTACACATCTCCTTTAAAGAGATGTACATTGCACTCAATTCTCTCTGATTTAGTTCCATAATTAAATAAGTTTATGTTTCATTTTTTTATTTACAAAATTAATCATTTTCATTATGTAAAACAACTAAATTGCACCACTTAATAAATTCCTCATCTGATAGGGAGTTCCTCATTATATTTACAGTTTTACATACCAGTCTAATATTGTCAATGGAATAATCTTTACCTGGGTTTATCCTATCTATTGACAGATGAGTATCATCTTTAGAATATGTTAATTCAAGTCCGGTTAAAGCACATCTATGATTTTGTTCTTCATACAAATTTAATATATCCTCTATATTTATCAGCACCTCATATTCTCTCTTATATTTAGATTTTATATAGTTACACTCATATATTATTTTAGATATATGTAACTTTAATGGATTGGATTTTAATTGCATACAATCATTACAATCAACATGATATTCTCCTCTTTTTGGGTTATGTCCTGGAGTTTTACTAAATTCAGATAATGGTTTATATGTTTTACAACTTAAACAGTATAGATTTCCATTACTGTCAATTTCTTTATATCTAGTATACTCTGACCTTAATAATTTCTTACATTCCTTACAGTATGAGTCATATCCAGTAGACAAGTTTTTATTTTTATGAAAGAATTCATCAGTCATTGGTTTGTACTTTTACACTTTGGGCAGTACTTATAATGTGCTCCATTTATCTCTTTTACCTTTAAATCCTCTTTACCATTAATCAATTTACGTTCTCCCATGATTCATTTTATATTAAGTTTAAACTTTACTTTTTTATGTCGCAAGTTATCACTAAATTTGCACATTATCAAATGAAAGGTAGTAAATTATAAATAATGGATTGATGAAAATGAATTAGAGTTTATTTTTAGACGGACTAACATTCAACATTTAAAGGAAATAGATTAATGTCGTTAAGTAGACTAGAAGCAATTTATGGCTGGATTAATAACTTAGGTCCAAACGTTAAGACTATCATTATTATAGTTTTATCAATAATAGTATTGGAAACAGGTTTTAGAGGTCATACGAAACTTATCCTACAAGATTATACTGAACAAGTCCAGCAGGAAAAGTACCTCGCTGAGGAATACACAAAGATAATCTCCCCTTCTATTAATGAGTATATTGAAAGAATACTAGTACAAGACAAAGAGGCGTCTAATGTTATCCTAATGAATTACCACAATTCTTTAGTTAGTACTCATGGATTATCGTATAGGTATCTTACAGCACTAACTGAGAAGAAGAGAGGTCTAAACACTAGGAGCTGTCTAAGGATATGGAAGGAGTTAGAATATACAAACTATGGAGATGAGATTGAAAAGGTAAATGAAAGTAAGTCTTTAAGAATGGATAGCATTCAACAGTACAGTATAAGTCTTCCGAATTTAACTGAACTGTTGCAACGTAGCAAAGCTAAGTCGGCTGCATTCTACACGTTATCAGGTGTAGATGGACCTGTAGGAATGTTAATAGTTATCTATCCTGTGAAGAAGGAGTACTACCTGGGATATTATCAATCTATAATAGCCCCATCTCTTCAACCTCTTACAACATGGTTAGATTATAATTCAGTAAAGGATAAATTTAAAAGGTTATATGAAAGTGGACAAGCAGAACCAGAACGTTTGCTACAACGATGAGAAGCATATGTACTGGGATGAAAATGGAGTATATGTATCAGTAACAACATTAATTGGCAAATTCTGCCAAGATTTTGATAAGGATTTCTGGTCAGGTTATAAGGCATTGGAGAAGTTATTATCAGCAGACGAATTTAAGGCTGAGAAGTCTCAGTTACTAAACACACATAAGATAGATGTTAAATACTTCTGTGATATGTATGGGTTTACTGTTAATGATTACAATAAAGCTCAGCAGGATATTTTAGATGAGTGGCAGAAGACTAATGCTGAATCCTGTGAAAGAGGTTCTAAAATTCATGCAGAACTAGAAGGTAAATACACTTCTAAGAAGCAATGTGAAATAAAGAAGTTTGGGCTTGGGGGTAAATTTGAAGTGAACACCAATGATTCTTTAATGAAGCATAACAAGGATTTACTTGACATTGATAAGGGGGTATTCCCTGAGTATATGATATATAGAAAGTCAGAGGATGGTAAATTTAGGTTGGCGGGTCAGATTGACTTACTGATTAAGGATGGCAACGACATCTACATCATAGACTATAAGACCAATAAGAAATTGGATGATAAGTCATTCTTTGATAAGAGAACAAAGAAATGTCAAATGATGAAGTATCCTATGAATAATATTATGGATTGTAACAAGATGCATTATGCATTACAGTTATCAACCTATGCTTGGATGCTTCAGAAAGTAAACCCTAAGTTCATAGTTAAAAAATTAATACTTATACATTACGACCATCAAGGTAATGTCACTGAGCATGAGCTGGATTACCTAAGAGATGATGTAGAAAGAATGTGTAGGTTCTATAAGAAGGAAGCTATATTAGAAGCCAGAAAGAATAGCAGAAGACCTATAGAATTCTAATATTACCTATATGAGTATCTTTCAAACACCTAGGTTTGAGATATTAGCAACTTATGAATTAAAAAGAATAATATGGGTCTTGGTGCTATTTTAAATGGGCACACTAACGAGATGTTCGGACTTAACAAGAATATATCAGAAGCCCGCATCCGTTTGTGTAAAGGATGTAAACTCTACAAGAAGAGTGTAGTATTGGGGGAGATATGTAACAGTAAGTTATGGGTAAACCCCGATAATGAAGATGTAAGTACAGAGAAGAAAGATGGTTATATTAATGGATGTGGGTGTAGGTTAAGAGCTAAAACAACTCTACCTAATGCAACGTGTCCTATAGGGAAATGGTAATTTAATTAAATGAGTATGGATAATTTAAGTACAGTAGAAGCAGTATTAAGAACAAAGAATCAATTAATCAAAGGAGATGGTAATGGCAAGAATAATTTAATGGGTAATGGTGATGTATTTATTATGTCTCCTACTGTAGCTGAAATGGCTAAACAGGACGCTAAAGTAAAGTTCAATGAACAAGTTGAAGAGGCTAGAGCCGAATGGAATGCTAAAATTGAAGAGCAAGAGAAGCACGCTAAGATGATGGATGAGAAGATGAAGGACTTACAAATTGTCCCCATCAACAGTTATATATTAGTACAACCTTATGCTAAGAACCCATTCCAAAAGATGAAGGTAACTGAGTCAGGGTTGATACTTCCAGAATATACAGGTACATTTAAAAATCCAGACTCTGGTGTAATGGACCAAGAAGAGAACTTATCAGTTCAAGCATTAGTAATAGAGGCTAGTCCCTTATGTAAATTCGTAAAGGAAGGTGATATTATTTACTATAGAAGAGCATGTGGAGTTCCTATCCCATTCTTCGGACAAGGATTTGAAGTTGTAGCTGAACCTCAAGTTCAAGTAGTAGTTAATTCTGGATTAAAAGATAGATATACAAAAGAATTTAAAAGTGATAATGCATAATGGAAGAGAAAGTTTATTTTATGCCAGGTGAGGTAGTAACTCTTAAACAAGATATACCTAACAAGCCTGTAATGATTGTGGTTAAGAAGGAGACTATGAATATTAGAACTCATGGTGTTCCCAACGTAACAGAAGATTATTTTAAAGGTATTAGATGTAGATGGTTCTCTACAGAAGGAGTTTTGCAGGAAGCTATCTACAATACTAAGGATTTAGTTAAAGTATGATAAGTATGTTTCAACAGGGTGGGCAGATGAACGAAGAACAAAAAGCGTTCACTGCCTATCTTATTAAAGTCCTAAACCCTAAAGATGAAGCGGACTTTGAGAACAAAGTAGCACAGCTATCAGAGAATGATTTAAGAGAGTTTTATAAACAATACAAAGCAATGGAAGGTAATCAAATTTCAATGGCTAAATTAGGAGCCAAATTAAGTTATGTTCAAACCCTTAGAGGTGAGTGCCCAGAAGGATACGAGGTTGAGAAGTATATGGCTGGAGGTTGTGTTAAGTGCAAGAAGAAAGCTGAGGGTGCTAAAGTAGTAGATATATTTAAAGATAAGTGCGGAGGTAAAGCTAAGAAGAGAGTTAAAAAGAATATGGGAGGAACCGTAGATAACTCTTGGTCAGTAGCTAAAGACCAAAAAGGTGCTGTAGTTAATAAGGCTGATACTGTACATACAAATAAGGGAGTATATAATGTTAGTAATAAGAAGCTTCCTTATAAAAAGATGACTCCTGCTGATTATAGAAAACTATCTGATAAGGATAAAGTTAAGGTTGATATGAAAGACCAAGCTAATGGTAGAGGTGCTGGTGGGGCAGGAGCTGTAAAGAATAAAGGAATTGGTAAGAATTACTTCGGAGGGACAATCCAAAGACGTATAATTAAACAGTAATTATTATGACAATATTTCTATATGATAATGTAAATCATGAATTGCGATTAAACGAACCAGAGATTCTTCTTATTAAGGAGTTCGCTGAGTTATGGACTAATGATAGAAATATCAGTAAGGAAGACCCAAAGGGTACTAAGAAGCTAAGAGCATTCAAAGAGTTTACCTATATGTACCTAATGATTGATTGGCAATCACACTACTCACAATTTACTGAAGCAGAACGTAATGAAGCTGCCAAGCAGGATAGTGGTATTACAGAAGAGGAGTTTAATGACCCTCTGTTTAGAGCTGCATGTAGGAAATATAGAGAGATACAAGAATCAGCAAGAGACATTAAGTTAATAAGGGCAGCTCAGAATAAGGTAGATGAACTAATTGATTATTTCAATGAGGGTTCAGATTTACAGGAAAGAGACCCAATCACAGGTAAGCCAATCTTTAAAGCTAAGGATGTTATTGGTGAAATGTCATCTATATCTAAGGTGTTAGATGAATTAGATGCCTTAGAAGCCCGTATTAAGAAGAAACAGAAAGCTGCTACAGGTCTTCGTGCTGGTGCTGTTGAGGGGTATGTACCAAAACTGAAGTAATATGGCACGTGGAAGGAAACCTAAGAACAAATTACCAGAATCCCCTACCGTCCAAGCCTTAGTTGAAAAGGTTACTGAGGTAGGGGAGAATGCTGGAGTACTAGAACAGAAGTCTACAGAATTTGAATGGGATGTTAAAATTGGGGACCCAGTAGACTATTTTGACTCTAATCTATCTTATGAACTTACTGGCTATAGACCTATTGATGGTACAAGAGGATTAGACTTTGACCCAGAATGGTTTATGGAAGCTAGGCGAACTAAGGCTGCTACTGGTAAGTACTGTAATGAACCAATGTTTGGTAAGGCTTATGGTGAGTTCTGGGACCAAGAATATGATAGATGTAGAAATGGTATGACTGTTAATGGTTATACTATTACTGGTGATAATTATTATTTTATAAATTACTACCAGTTACCCAATCTATCTTCTGCTACTAAAGCTGGTGGCGGTCGTTCAGTAGACTTCCCAAATTTCTTCGTGAAGCAATATGAGTACTTCCATTACATAGAATTATGTAAAGTATTGAGAAAGAATGCTATTGGATTGAAAGCCAGAGGTGTTGGATTCTCAGAAATAGCTGCTGCCATCCTTATTAATGGTTACATAACAAGACCACACTTCAGAGGAGTAGTAGCTGCACAACAAGAAGGTTATGTTGATGATACCCTTAGCAAGTGCTGGATGCAATTATCGTACCTAGATGATAATACAGAAGATGGTATGAGAAAACTAAGGCAGGTTCACAACACAGCTAAATGGAAGAGAGCTTCTAGTAAAAATGTAGATGGTGTAGAATCTGGATGGATGTCAGAAATTGAAGGTATTACAGCTGATAAGCCTAATAAGATTAGAGGTGACCGTACTGATATTTTGATGTATGAAGAAAGCGGTTCTTGGCCCAATTGGAAGAAAGCATTCATTCAGGGTGATGCCTTGATTGATATTCAGGGACAGAGATTCGGTATTAAGTTAGCTTGGGGTACAGGTGGTGATAGTGGTCCTGCATTAGAAGGTGTAGCTGCTGCATTCCATGACCCTAAAGGTTATGATGTACTTCCATATAAACATAACTATACTAAGGAAGGTACTTATGTAGAAACTGCATATTTCATTCCTGCATATACTATTGTTACTGCTCCAGGATATGTAGACCACAGAGGATGGACAGACCCAGAGAAGGGTAAGGAGTTCTACATGGCTAAGAGGGCCACTAAGATAGCTGACCCCAAAGGATTAATGCTATACTCTGCTGAGTATTGCTTCACTCCTGATGAAGCATTAGCTTTGGAAGGTGATAACCAGTTTAATACTGTATTACTAACAGAACAGTTAGCTGCAATTAAATTACATAAAGTTACTCCTCCGGAGTTAAAACCTAAATGGGGACAACTAGAATATATATTTCAAAACAATGTACATTCTGAAGAAGCTAAGAATGGAGTGAGGTTTATCCCTAGTGATAAAGGTAAAGTTTGCATTATTGAACATCCTATTAAGAGCGAGAATGGTGTAGACTTTAGAAACCTATATGTAGCTGGTATTGACGGTATTGATATGGGTATGAATGATACATCAGATAATACAAGGGACCCATCAGACTTCTGTGTAGTAGTTAAAAAGAGATGCTTTGGTTTACAAGAGCCAATGTATGTTTGTGTCTATAAAGACAGACCTAACAACCTTGAAGAGGCATATAGAACTACCTTAAAGATATTAGAATATTATAACTGTAAGGCTTGTCTAGAATCTACTCGTATTAGTATCCTTACTTGGTTTAGAACTAAGCACAAGGAGGAGAGATTCTTAATGAGAAGACCAAGAGCTACTCAATCTGATATACAGGGTGGTAGGAGTAAACAGTTTGGTGCTCCTGCAACTGAAGCAGTTATTCAACATCAGTTAGACCTTATTGATTGCTACATCAATGACTATTGTCACAATATGTGGTTTGAACCAATGATTAACGAGCTTATCACTTACTCGTATGAAAATAAGAGAAAGTTTGATATTGTAGCTGCAATGGGTATGGCTGAACTAGGAGATGAAGAATTAAGTGGAATTACACCACAGGAAGTTGATAATGGAGGTAGGAAGTTAAAGTTATTTGGTTACTGGACTGATGAGAATGGTGTTAAGCATAAAGGAGTCATTCCAGATAAACAGTCTATAGTACCTAGGTTTAATCTATTCCCCACACAATATTATGACGACACAGGATATAGAACAAGCAATCCGAGATTTAATTAAATCTTTATATTGCGTAGAATATCAAGGAGTCCTAAGGGTCTATGAAACCACTTATAAATTCCCAGGAGAGGAGCCTGAGCACGTGGGATATAGAATGGACCTTGGACTTAATAAAGATGAGAAGCCATTGTCCATTGCGTGTGATGGAACGGCTGAGGAATTTTTGAAGTTTATTGAGAAAGAACTAAAGGAGAGAAGTTTAGTAAGAACTAAGTACTTCACTGCTATACAATTATATGATTACGAAGATGAGTGCAAAGCAAAGAAGTGATGATTATTTGATAGAGAAGATTGACAAAGCTGTAAATGAGTTAGTCTTCAATAAATGGAAGTTACAGAAGGCATACAACTACTATAATGGTAAGAGAGACGCCGAACAGTTTAGGTATCTTGAAGAAAACTTTGGAATAGGTAATCCTACTTCTATTGAGTTCACTCCCCTTATAAAGAAACACGTTGATGCTTTAATTGGAGAGTATTTAGACATTCCAATTCTTCCAAAGGTATCTTGTAAAGATAAGGAAACAATCTCCAAGATTACTAGGCAGAAGGAGTTAGAAATAAGCCAGCAAGTCTATACATTCTTACAGAAGCATTTGAACAATCAAATTCTAGCCTTTATAGGAGGAGGTAATGTTAGTGATGCTTCAGTTGAGGCGGATATAGAAAAGCTAATTGAAGATATTAATAACAACTTCATTAGTGACTATGAGATAGCTGCACAGAACGTTATTGAGTACGTAATTCAATCAAGGAACACTGACTTGGCTAATAAGCTAAAGGCATTACTATTAGACTTACTTGTTACTGGATGCTCATTCTATAAGGTTAAACCATCAGCTAGTGGAACTAATATTAGTATTGATGTTCTTAATCCCTTAAATACATTTGTTGATAGAAACCCTGAATCTCCTTATGTAAAGGATAGTTATAGGGTTGTAATTAGGAAATGGATGACTAAACAGCAAATTCTTATTGAGTATGGTAAAGACCTAAATGATGATAGTAGGGCTGAATTAGAAGATATGTATGAGCATTACTCTGATAGTTCTTATATGTATATTAGAGCTATGGAGAATCAAGTAGGATGTAGACCTATTATGGAAGGTGCTGGATTAGATGCAGGTATTGTTCCAGGATTCCCTGCTGATACTTATGAGTCATTTAACTATAAGCTATTACCTGTTTATGAAACAGAATGGATTGACATAGACAAAGAGGGTAATGAGTATGTTCAAAACAGATATGAGGGAGTTAGAATAGGGCAGTCTATATATGTTCTTACTGGTAAATCAGAGAATGTAATTAGAACTAAGGATGCTCCTACTAAGTGTGGGCTATCTGTTAATGGTGTATATCTGGTTAATAGGGACAATGTTCCACAATCTTTAGTATTACAATGTGCTCACCTACAGGATAAGTATGACTTAATTACTTACTTTAGAGATAATATCTTAGCTAATAGTGGTACTGATGGTGATTGGCTAGACTTATCTATGCTTCCAACAATATTAGGTGATGACCTTACTGAAAGGATACAGAAATGGATTGCATTTAAAAAGACTGGAGTAGCTTTAGTAGATACCAGTCAGGAAGGTAGGGCATTTAATAACAATACTTCGTTTGCTGGATTTACTGATACTATTAAAGTGCAGACTATTCAAGCCTTTGATTTAGCACTACAAAGAGTGGAAGACCAAACATCATCTATCACTGGTGTATTTAGAGAAAGACTTAATGGTATTCAGCAAAAGGATGCAGTTAGTAATGTAGAGGCTGGAGCTAGAAACTCATATACTATTACTAAACCATTCTATCAGACTATGGATACATTATCAATAGACATTCTTAGAGATTGTCTTGATATAGCTAAGATAGTGTGGAAGAAAGGATTAACTGGAACTCTAATTCTTGGAGATAAACTACAGAAAGTATTTACTGCATTACCAGAGCATTTTACTCATACTGATTACGATGTGCATATTGTGCCGAGTACTCAGATTATGAAGGAGATGCAGAATGTTCAGCAAATCATTATTGAGCTTATAAAGAGTGGTCAATTAGACCCAGATATGATTGTTGATGCTTTAACTGCTAGAAGTCTTACTGAACTTAAGGCTAAGGTTACTAAAGCCTTTGCTAAGAAGAAGAAGGAGATGAATGAGGTAGGTCAAATGCAACAGCAGCTTGAACAATTACAGCAAGAGAATCAGAAGTTACAACAACAACTACAACAAGCTCAAGGCAAGATTGAAAGTCTTAATGAGGCTAAGTTGGACATTGAGAGACAGAAGGTTCAGAACGAGGCTGATATTAACTGGTATAATGCTAGGACTCAAAGAGACAAATCTCAGAGTGATGCTGAGAACGATACTAAGAGAACAGACATTGAATATGCTCAATTATTCGATGGTAACCAAATGAATAACGAAGTTAAAAACGCATAGAAATGATAAATCTCAATCAGAATGAAAGACCAACCTCCCTACAAGTAAGTAGATTATGGTTACTACCCGAAGGTAATTTTGAATTATCTAGGGGTAGTAAGCCTGTACTTATCAAGAATATTACTGAGGATAATGTTACTGTAGAAGTACTATTAAGAGATTCTGAAGGTAGATATGTTTCTACTATATTATATCCAGGATGGAATCCTGAATTAATTATAGGAATAAAAAACGTACCTGAAAATACATTACAAGCTGGTAATTAATTATGGGAATTTGTATTGGGATAGGTAATTATATTGGCCATAAAAAACTCATTTCAATTAATAAAGACCCTCATAATAGCTTTTCTAATATACTTACTGAAAAAGGTTCCAATATATTAACAGAGAATGGGTTCCTAATTTTAAGGGAAGTTGAATATAATATAATTACTGAAAATGAAGAGTCTATAATAACAGAAGATAATAAATACATATTAAGAGATTTGGGTAATATTGCCTCAGAAGATTCTAAAGTTTTAATTACTGAGGATAACTATATAATATTATTTGAATAATGGCAACTGATATAAAAATTTCTCAAATGCCTGCTGCTACATCATTAGCAGGTGACGAATTAATTCCAATTGTACAAAGTAGTAGTAATAAGACTACTACAGTTAGTAAGATAAAAGAAGGCTTAGCAACTTCTGAACAACTTGCTAATAAAGTAGATAAAGATGGAAGTAAAGTTCTCTCAGATAAAAATTTTACAGCAGCTTATGAAACAAAGTTAAAAGGCATTGCAGATAATGCTAATAATTATGTTCATCCAAGTACTGCGGGAAATAAACATATCCCATCTGGGGGAAGTTCTGGGCAGATTTTAAGATGGTCTGCTGACGGTACTGCAACTTGGGGAGCAGATAATAATACTACTTATTCAGTAGCAACTTCATTAGCTAATGGATTAATGAGTAGTGCCGATAAATCAAAGTTAGATGGAATTAAAAATGAAGCTAATAATTATGTATTACCTGCAGCTGGTACATCCTTGGGAGGTGTAAAACAAGGTGCTGCTGTAGAAGATGCAACTAGTGCTGAAGATATTGTTGCACAATTTAATGCATTGTTAGCCTCTTTAAGAACTGCTGGAGTTATAGCTGCTGGTGCAGCTGCTGCTAGTATGATGGCTGCTAGGTCAAGTGAAACAGTTATAGATTTCGTTCCACCGATGCCTTTAGAAAAAGGTAAATTATACAAGGAGAATGGAATTGTTTATAGATGTATCCAAACAAGTAAATTATCAATAAGTAACAAATTGTCTGATTTAGTAGGACATTACGTTGAATTAGTATAATGGATTCAGTATTTAAAATCTGCAAAAATGGAACTTGTGGTATTACAATAACTGGATTAGAGAAGGATAATGACGAGTACTTAAACGAGGATGACGAAATCGTAGTAAGTACTCGTAATTATGCCTATTCTCACACAATCACACTTAATGCAATTACTAGTATTAAATCTAACGGTGATGAAACAATTCAGAAATATGAAATTGTAATCCATGATATAGATTGTATTGATGAATCTGAAATGGAAATGCCTATTGACGGTTTATATGAAGTTACACATATAATACTACCCACTGATGCATGGTTGGATTATGTGTTAGAGAGGAATGCAACTGCTTTAACAGCTTATAACTCTATTTACTACTATGATACCAAATCTGAAGTATTTATGAAGTATGTTGATGAAGAGTCTGTTGAGGTAACTATAGAAGAGGTGTTAGAGGTGAATGCTACACCCCCATCTACTGTCACTGAGAAAACTACTACGATTATCAGAGGTGATAAGAATACATTCTGTATATGCCATATTAACGAATGCTTCTACAGACTATGTAAAAATCTTTTAGGAGATTTACCTGGAAGGTGCAAGAATAGGCTTGATGATGTTAAATCACTAATCTACAATAGAGATATTATATGGATGGCTATCAATATTATTAAATATCTAATTGAGCTGGGACAGTATTACGAAGCTCAGAGAGTATTAGAGGATGTTACTCAGTGCGGAGGAATTTGTAGAGATGTTATGATTGATAAGAATACTATAGGAGGAGGTGGTTGTGGATGCAATAACTAACCTGAAGCTTAAAGTGATTAAGGACTTTAATAAGTTCCTTAGCAGACTAAATAAAGGCTATATAGATAATTATGACATGATTCTACATCAAATATCCTTTATTCAGACTTGTCAATACTTTGATAAAATAGATGGGATATACGAATTTCTAATGAATAATTAACATGGCAATAGAAAGAGATACAAGACGTTATGCCTGTATTCATGATTTAAATAATTACTTCAAGAAGAAAGACCTACTAGGAGGTTTAACCGAACTAGAGCAGGAACAGTTAAGGAAGAATATAGGTATTACTGATTATGGCGGAGAAGCTAAGCCATTGGAAGTGACATATACGCTACTTAATGATTACATAAGTAGGAATAGCTTAATAACAGGAGCAAGGTATGTTATTACAGACTTTCAAACTATTTACTCTTCCAATGTTACTAACAATTCAGATCAAAAGGTTACGTGGGGTACTGAAGACTCCACTAACCCTTCTCCTGTTTGGAAGTTAATTGTAACAGCTATTACTAATAATAGGTTAGACCCGAGAGTTGTTATTGACGATATTAGAATGAAGGATTGGGTTATTGAATATGACCCAACTAAAGAGACTCTTGAGGATGGGATTACTACTAAGGGTAGAATAACATTTATGAGGGATAGCCACTTCAACTCAGCACACTATGATTTCAAGAATATTAAATTCAGAAGAACTGCGGAGGAGTTAGATAATACTAATCTTAATCTTGGGGCAGCATATGGAGATTTCTATACATTCTCAGACTTAACTGGAGGAGTTATTACTGATAGTTCAGAGTTACATAATACTAAGCACAATGAATTAAAACAAGGATGCACTAATAATATCTTTCTAGGTGATACTTACGATAATGTACTAGAAGCAGACTGTAGAGGTAATACTTTCCTAAGAGGTTGTCATGATACAACTTTAAGATGGAATTCCGTTAATAATATGTTTAATGAGAACGTATGTTATATGGAAGGTTCATTATATAATAAAGTATTTCCTATTGGAGATACTAGCTTATCAATGACCATTACTAAAACAATTCATAAGGTTAATGAGGCTACAATTATATCCTTCTTAGACCCTATGACATATGCTTATCAAATTATTCAAATCTAAATATGGCAGAGTTTATACGTCTTGATGAACAAGAACAGGATGCCCCCATTTTACCCGATTATCCTCATTCTATTTCTAATATAAGGCCCGATACTAAAATAATTGATGGAGTTATTGAGAAGGAAGAGGTAGAAGGAATCTGTGCTGACTATAGTGTTATTACAATAGACAAGATAGACAGTGTAAAAGTAGAAGAGGAAGGAGTAGACCACATCTGTATTAAGGATGATTGTGATACTTCTAAATATTATGGGTGTACTGGCGGGGATGATGGATTCCAAAAGGAGAATCTATTCTCAGAGTTAACTGATGAGTATCAGAGAACTATAGCCAGAATTAATCTTGGTATAGCAGATGAATATGCTCTAAAGTGGGGAAACATCAAAGGTAACTTGTCTAATCAAAAAGATTTATATACCTTTGTGACTGATTCAATAGCCTTTGATATTAATAAGGTAATTGATGAAATAAATCTAAAACTTGCTCAATGGGCGTGTGAAATTGAAATAAGATTAAATAACAAAGCTGATATATATTCACCTAGCTTTACTGGAACTCCAACTACTACATTACCATTAATGACAGACAGTTCTAATAGAATTGCATCTACTGAATGGGTTAATGCTAGAATTGAAGCAGCAGCTATAGATGAAAATATCAAAGCCATATCAGTAGACCCAGAGTATATGAGTTATGGTGATGAGCCTACTGATGTAACTGTAACTTGGGAATACTACAAAGATGTAACTGAGCAGACAATCAATGGTGTAACTCTTAAGCCTGAAACTAGGCAGTATACATTTGCCGGAATGACTACTTCTATGGTTATTACGCTACGATATAAATATGAGGATATTACTGCCGTAAAGGTAGTAACATTTGACATTAAATATCCTAACTACTATGGAACCTCACCAGACTATACTAAGTTAAACAAGACTATTGACAATATATTTACTACTACTGCAAATGGCAGTGAGTACATATACGTTATGATTCCAAATGGCTCCAGTGCAGTGTTGGCAGTTAGTAGTATTATTGGCGGATTTAGACTCTTAGGTACACAGGAAATATTTGGTAATATATACTATATATTCAAGAGTGCTAATGCAGGGCTTGGGGAAACAACAATAGAAATATTAAGTCAAGCTGGATTTGATTCTAAAGGGTTTGACACTACTACAATTAAAGAGCTTTTAGCATCTAAAGTTGATAAGTATACTGTCTACACTAAGGAAGAAGTTGATAAGAAGTTGCAGGACATAGAATCAGGAGACATTCAGCTTAATAATTATTATACTAAGGATGAAGTTAAAGCACTAATTCCAGATGTATCAGGTAAAGCAGACATAGAAGACGTACCTACTAAGGTATCTCAACTAGAGAATGACTCTCACTACATTACAGATATTCCAGACGAATATGTTACAAAGCATGAGCTTGATAGCCGAGGGTATTTAACAGAAGAGATTGAGCCGGCATTTATAGCTAGTGCAGCTGCAACTATAAATACTACTGATATACAAAATTGGAACAACAAGGTAGACAAGGTCCAAGGAATGGGTCTGTCAGAACAGAGTTTCTCCCTGGAAGAGAAAAATAAACTGAAAGGATTAACTAATTATAGTGATACTAACATTAGGGAATTAATTAGTGCAGTTGATGAGAAGGTTAGTAAGAAAGCAGACAAGAGTGAAATTCCTGACATTAGTGGTAAGGCTGATATAGAGGATGTACCTACTAAAGTATCTCAGTTAGAGAACGATAAACATTACTTAACAACAATTCCAGATAACTTAGTTACTGAAGAAGAATTAGATAGTAAGGGATTTCTAACTGGCTATATTGAAACTGACCCAACTGTCCCAGAATGGGCTAAACAACCTAATAAACCTACATATACTCTTGAAGAGTTAGGTGCAGAAAGGGCTGGGACAGCAGCAGAAATACTTGAGATAGCTAACAACTTTACTAGACAGCAGTTTGACATACTTACTCAAGATTCTGACCCTTCTTATAACACATTCAAAGAAGTCGGAGATGCAATTATAAAGAATAATAAAGACATCGCTGCAATAAATACTACATTAGGTGGCAAAGCAGATAGAAGTGAATTATTCTCCGGTGAGTATCAAGACTTAGTTGGGAAACCTGAAATTCCTAGTATAGTAGGCTTAGCTACTGAAGAGTATGTCAAGCAAGCTATAGCTAATATTCCTGAAACTGATTTAAGCAACTATGCTTTAAAGAGTGAACTTCCAGACATTAGTACTAAGGTTGATAAGGTTGAAGGTAAAGGATTGTCCACTAATGACTTCACTAATGAGAACAAAGCTAAGTTACAATCACTCGAGAATTATAATGATACATACGTAAAAGAACAGATAGGACTACTTAATGTATTTAAGTCAGATGTGCGGGGCTATATCATGCATATTGAGAAGGCTCTTTATCTATCTGAGAATCTGTCTGACTATTATACTAACTCTGAAGAGGCGTATGATTTTATAGTAGCTCTATCCAGGGCTAGATTAGTAACACTAGAATATGCAACTTTGAAATTTGTAACAGCTTACAGAAAGACAGCTACAGATACCAAAGATACTGTAGAAGTGGTAATGATGTTTCACTATGATGAACTTCAGGACTTGAAGTTAACATTTACATTAGTAGTAGGAACTAAAACGACATATACATTTAATAAGGAATTTATAACATCTTCTTCCACTGGAACTGAAGCCTTAGTTGAAAGACTTACAGCATTAGAGAAGTTGGTGCAAGGTCTTGATTTACGTAAAGCGATAGTATTAGAATAGAATGGCAAATGAAATGGTAAATAACAAGCAGGTAAATTTCTGGAGGGGTGACCAAATCCCTCCAACCATTTACCACATTTGGATTAAAGATAACAGTAAGATGCTCTTATTTGATGGGGAACAATGGGTTGTATTCCTTGATAATAAGGAGATTATCGACATTGTGAATAAGATTCAAGAGAAGCTTGATAATATGCAAAAAGAAATCGAGAACCTGGGCAATAAGACTGTAAATAAGAAGGCTATTAAGAATAATCCAGTACTAGACGGTACTGACTTACTTATTGGGTGGTCAGGTAACTTTATAGATAAAGGTCTAACTGTTGCTCAAACAGCTCAGAAGTTTGATGAATTATTAACAACTCAAATCATATAGGAATGATAATAAATAAGAAGATTGTATATGTTAGAAAGAAAGAAGAGTTTGAGCCACTAATACCCACAATACCAGAAGGGCTTAATCCAGTAGTGTTCATTGAGGATACTAGAGAGATGTGGACTTGTGGTACTTACTTTAGTATTGGCTATCCAAGTATAGAAGTATCAGAAGTTAGCGGCTCTGTTAAGGTTCAAATAGGAAATAGCTTCTTCCTGTTAACTCCTACAGGTGATAGTATTAGCCTTAGAAAAGGTGATGGTAATAGAATTATTATCAGCAGTAATGCCCTTAATAGAGTGGATACTGAACCTCCTTTGAAGTGGGATGCTTCTAATAGGAAGTTATTACACATGGAGAGCGGTGTAGCTTCAGGCTCTTATGGACAATCAACTAATCTAGGAAATGCTAGTGTGTTTGTTGTTCCAAACTTTATAGTAGATGCTACAGGACATATAACATTTGCAGAGAATCATAATATTGAGATTAGGGACTATGTTGAACAGGTAGCTCCATCTAATCAGATGGCTGAGAGAAACATATTATTATCCTACAATGAAGCTAACAATAATATGGACACATCTCAAGTTAGAAAGGCTAATGGTTTGACATTTAATGATGCTACACAGAGAATAACTGTAGCAGGAGGAATGGTTTCAGATGGTGCGGTAACAGTTAATCATGGAGACGTTTCTGTATTAGATGGTTATATTATTGGTAAGCTAAAAGGAGATGTAGAAGGACAGGCTACTCCTAAGATTCACTTATCTCTAAAACCAGAATATGGTGGTGCTTCTACTAAATTATATGGTCACGTAAAACTGCAGGACATATTAAGTAGAAAGCCGGACCCATCAAGTGATAATGAGAACATAAATGACACTAACGTAGTTGCAGCTATTGCAGCATCTCCACTAATGGTATGGAATGCTATAGAAACTGCTAAGAGTTATGCTGATAGTATCCTCGGCTCTAATAATGCTATGCTATTTAAGGGAGCATTAGAGGCTGGTATATCTTCTCCAGGTACTTATACACCAATGGCAGATGTAGGTAATACTTATGTTGTAACCTTTGGTAATGGTGCTTATAGGGATAGTGTGGGGTATATAAACGGAGTGTCGGTAGAGGTTGGTGACTTACTTATATGTAAGGAAGCTACTGCTGCTTCTGATGGTACTAACTGGGAAGAGGTTTCTAAGAAGTGGACATATGTTCAGACTAATACTACCGGAGTTGTTAGTGGACCTTCATCCTCTACAATAGGACAACTGGCAGTGTTTGACAGCACAACAGGTAAACTAATAAAAGGATTACCAAATGGCTCTGTGGGACAAATGTTAGTTATTAGTGAATCTGGCATACCTACATGGGCCAATAAACCTGATAGATTGAATCATGCATTATCATTCCAAGTAAAGGGAGTCGAGTTTACATCATTTGATGGTTATGAAGCTAAGAAAGTAAATTTCATTGCTGGAGACAATATGTTTATTACTCCAGATAACCAAGGTAATTTAACTTTAGCTGCAGACCCTGGAAATGATACTGTAAATACAGCTGGAGCTACTGATTTAATAAACACAAAGTTATTCTTAATCGGAGCAGAATCACAGACTGAAAGTCCTCAAACATACAGTAATAGATACGTATACGTTGGTGCTGATAACTGTCTATATAGTGATGGTAAAAAAGTATCAACAACAGACCATACACACCCTATATATGTAACATTAGATACTGAACAGACTATTAATGGTAGCAAGACGTTTACAACTCCTATCATATCTACAGTAGCTAGTGGAACTGCACCATTTAGAGTTACCAGCGATACATTAGTAAGTAATCTTAATGCTGACAGACTTGATAACTTACATGAAAACTCTTTCTTACGTTATAGAGATACTGTCACTACTCAAGTTAACACTTTATGGGCACAGATAGGTATAAGGCAGTATAATAAAGCCCTTCCAGATGGATTAGAGGAATCCAACACATATAATTACGGTTCTGTAATATCATTACCTGGAAATAACACTAGGTTAGATATTTGGTACAATCACCGTTCTAGTGATGCAGAGTATAAATCAAATGGTATTCAATATAGAACAGGATGGGAAGATGGTAAGATGCCATGGAGAACATTATTAGATACTGTAAACTATCCTTCATATGCTGATTCACATTATGTTACTATCGCCACTGACCAGGCAGTTACGGGTACTAAAACCTTTAGTAAATATATTAAGTTTAGTAATTCTTGGGAAGCTGCTGGCCTTATGGGTTCAGGTGATATATCACTTGGAGCAAGTAATCGTAATCTAGTATATCTTAACACTACTGAATTTAGACCACATGGAGCTGAGACTAATAAGATTGCTCTTGGTAATAATAGTGGATATTGGAAGAGTGTAACCTCTGGACAATTCATATCTAAAGTTGGGTCTGGAACTGCACCATTAGTTGTAGCTAGTAATACATTAGTAAGTAATCTTAATGCTGATTTACTTGATGGGTTACACGCTAAAAGCTTTATATTCTACAAGGAAGAAGACTTTGACCCAGCCACTTACGATGGTTATTACATGGGAATGACTACAAAGTCAGGCATAAATACCAATTGGTGGCATATCATATCTATGAACTGGGGTGGTTCTAATATGGGAATTGTAGGAAACAAGACCTGGGTTACACAACTTGCATTACCTACACTGGATGGGCGTGGATTAAAATATCGTACTGGTAATTCTACTTCCTATGGTTCTTGGGTGGATGTATTAGATGTTACTAATTATGCAGGAACTCTCGATGGACGTTACCTCAAGAAAGCAGGTGATACTATGGTAGGCACTCTCGGAATGGGTGCTAATACTATATATTGGAAAGAGAATGGCTTTGGTAATAAATTTGGATTAACCCCATACTTTAGTGGTACTAATGATAGTAATTACCTAGCCTTTATGAGTTCTGTTGGAGAGGCTGGAACAGACCCGGCTATGAGTGTTAAAATGGTATTAACTGGATTAGGAAATGTAGGAATTGGCACTACAACTCCAACACAGAAGCTTCATGTTATTGGTGGAGGTTTATTTACTGCATTACTTACTACTACTGGTATTACTAATAATGGAACCTTAACCCAGAACGGAGATATTATAATAAACCAAGCTAGCACTACTGGAACTAGGCAAGTTAGATTCCAAGGTGGGGATAACGATTATGGTAGAATAGCTTTTGGGGGAACTGCAAGTAGTGCAGGATGGATGGAGATAGCTTCTTGTGATGATGGAGATGAACCTATATATGTAAGACAATACACGGGCGTATTTACTACCATAAAGAGGACAGCAACATTATTGGATGCTAATGGAAATACAATATTCCCTGGCACAGTCACAGCTCCAACATTTACTGGTGCTTTAAATGGTACTGCTGAATGGTCTAAGAGATTGGCTACTAATAGTCAGTTAACATTTGGACTAAATGGATTAACTTACTTCAATGCAGATCTAGGTGCTGGTACTGCTGCTAATCAGAATGTTGGACCAACAGCTCAATGGTGGCATATATTAAGAATGAATCATGGAAATGGTTCTGGGTATTTCGCTGATATAGCAGTCCCTTTAAATACATCTGATGGTATTTACTGGAGAAGAATACAAGGGGGTACTAACTATGGATGGTATAGAGTGTTAGATACTAATAACTATGCTGGAATTATAGACGGTAGGTATGTTAATGTTACTGGCGATACTATGACTGGAACACTTACATCCGCATCTTCTTCCGGCTCAATCGTATTCAAGGGATTGGAAAATTGTGATATTACCAATATATATAAGGATAACGGAGTTATCAGGAACGATGATGGAGGGTTAACTTCTATAAGAAACGGATTAAGATTTAACTGGTATGACACATACTGGTATATAGGAAACCTTAGAGGCAGTAGTACGGAAAGTGCAGGATTTGGTGTCGTAGACCATAACAACAAGCTGGTTTTACGTGTTACTCCAAATGATGTAAGAGCACCGAGATTCATGTCGACTGTTGCCACAGGGTTATCACCGTTGATAGTTTCAAGCAATACGCTTGTTAATAATTTAAATGCAGATTTATTAGACGGTTATCATCAATCTGCATTTTTGCGGGCAGATGGTGTCAATCAACGTGTAACACTTACAGGAGGGAATGGAAATACCGAAGGTTATAGGTTGGTGCTTGAGGCTACTGTACCTGGTGGTTGGTCTGTTAACAGCATGACACTTCTAGTAAATAGTAGGCACTCAGGTACAGGTATTATAAGTCTTGTATTTCATACAACTAATAAAGAGAGTACAAGTTATGATGGGTCTTTGAATTATTACGGAAGCACTACTCAACATGGTGGTACCACAATGTGGCGATTATTCTATAATACTACAACCAAGAAGATAAGATTATTCTGGCATTATTATGATTATAATGATTGTCAGGTATCAATCTTAAATAGGAGGGGAGTTACCACAAATATATCCAATGGAACTTGGTACACAAGTATCCCATCAGATAGCGGCTCAGAACTCCCATCCTATTATAATAGAGCTGACACAGCGGGGAGTCTTGCTACAACTAGGACTATTAATGGTACGGGCTTTAATGGTACTGCAAATATAGTAACGTCGTACTGGGGAACAGCTAGAAACATCACTATTGGTAACACTACTAGGTCAGTAAATGGCTCTGCCAATGTTTCATGGTCTTTTGCTGATATTGGAGGTGCTCCGGCAAACCATTCACATAATTATATAAATTCTAGAGGAAACCTCAATCCACAAACAGGAAGAACCCAAAACCTAGGTGATGTGTACTCCTATAATACAATTAGTGGAACTAGTAATGGTGCACCAACTACATATACATCCGTTATAGGATTTGGAAGAAGTACTGTAGGTACGGTTGAAATTGCTGGAGGATGGACTGCTGGTATGGGATTGTGGTACAGAGCGTTAAGAGACACTACTGACAATTGGTATGGATGGGTAAAGGTATGGGATACTAAAAACTTTGACCCAAATTCTAAAGCAAACAGCAACCATAACCACGATGGTTCATATATAACTAAAGGTGGCAGTAATAACAATGTAGTACTTGGTGCTGGTGGATATAAAGCGTTATCAGACTTTACACTGAACTCAAATTGGGCAGCTTCTAAAGATGTTTCTGGATATGTTAAATTCCCTAACGGATTTATAATTCAGTGGGGTGAAGCATATGTAGGTGCAAATTCTACAGGATATAAATCATTCCCGATTGCATTCCCAACAGCTTGTATATCAGTACAGGTAACACATAAAACAACTGCAACCAACTGGGATAAAGTTTGTGTGGCAGGTAACTACACTAGAACAAGTTGTACTATAGCCAATGGTGAAACGGTTAACTCTATGATTAATTGGATGGCTTTAGGTTATTAGTTTATATATTTTTTATTTAATATTAATTTTTTAACTATGAAATTTACTAGAATGATTAATTTATCTGGTTCAGTAACAGTAGATACTATCGAGGTTTATGTAACAATGAATTACGAGGAATCACAAGCCCCTACTGAGGCTTCCTTTAACTTTACTACAGAAGGTATATCTGTAAGTGGTTCTTGCTCTAAAGATGAAATCACATACTATACTGCATCTCAAGGAATAGTAACAGATGAGCTTATGAAGAAAGTAGAAACAAAGGTAAAGGAATGCATAACAAATTATGAGTCAATTTGATTGTCTCATAGCCAATTTTATAATTTTAACTAACTATACTTTGTTTTATACTCAATAATGTGTATATTTGCACAGAATTAACAAAATTAGAAAAGGACTATGACAGTAAACGAAATGATGATTAGACACAACTTTATTACTAAGATTATACTTAGGGATAAGGACAAGGAACTCAGTAAAGATTTAAAGGTAAAGATTATGTCAATGCGTATTGAATTAGGTAAACTTCGTAGACAAGTAGAGGATGATTTACAAGAAGCCATCTCACAATTAACTCCGAGTGAATATAGAGAGTTAGCTAGTAAAAGTGACCTAACTCAAGATGAGAGAGAGAAGATAAAGGAATGGAATAAGCAAATAACTGAGGAATACAACACCTACCTTGACCAAAGGAGTAAGGATGAAGTAGCTGACTGTGCCCACTTCAACGAAGATGAGTATGCTCAGATTGTTGAAGTAAATGCAGCCAATGATGTTGAAATAAATGGACAGAAGTTATGTGCTGCTGACTTTCTAGAAGTGCTTCATAGCTTGTTCGTAGAACAGTAATATAAAACGAGGGCTGTGTGAATAACATAGCCCTTTATTTTTATCAGCATGAATGAATATATTGAGGTAATTGGTCAATTAAAACCCAAGAACAATGCTAGTTTTGCACTAGCAGATGTTAATGATTTACGTGGTGGTTACATCCAAGTTACCAATATGAGTGATATGGAAGCCTTTCTTAACACAAACAAGTTAAAGGAGGGTATGCTATGTTACGTCAAAAATTCACCTGACAGCAACCATATGTATCAATTCTATAACGGGGTGTGGAACGTATGGAGAGTACAAGGAGGTGGAGGAGGTGGAGGAATGTCTATTGTAGTAGTCGACACTTTAGAAGAACTACTTGATAGGGATGACCTTAGAGTTAAGGGACAAATAGTATTCGTTAATGATATTAATGAAATACGTTACTTTAATGGATTTGTTTGGGAATCCTTCTCCAAAATTTATATACAGGATACACCACCTGAAGATAAGGGAGGTATTTGGATAGATACTTCTGAGAATAAAGAACATATGACAAGTAGTACTGTGATTCAAGACCTGTTAAAGGTTATATCAGTACTACAAGACAAGGTACAGAAGTTAGAGTTTGCATTTAACTGCCAGATAGATTCGGGTGACTTTAGAAACAATCAGAGGTATGCCTATGATGGTATGCCTAATGAGGAGCCTAACTACGGTACTTCAGAAGAAGAGGACAACGCCACTCAAGAGGCTAACAAGGATGTGGTTCTTGCTGATGCACCTGAACCTACTGAATATAAAGAGTATTTACCTAATGCTAAGCATATATGTATCAAAAGTGGTACATACGCAGAAATGCAAGCTAATAAAGGTGATTTCTTACCAAAGGAATTGTTATGGTGTTATGACACTCAGACATTATGGATTAAAGACCCTAAGACGTATAAATTAATTAAAATAGGTAGTACAGGTGGTGGAGGTGAAGACCCAGGACCTGGACCAGACCCAGAAACAATGGATGGAATATTAACCGAAGTTATTGGAAGCGGCAGTGGAGCTAAGACCAAGATTATTGGTATTGAGTTCGCTGACATGACAAATAAAGAGAATACGTTCCTTATTCAGGTTAAGGATGGTAAGTTAGATATACATGATTATAGATTAGATAAGAATACTTTAGCTGGTAATGCTCAGACTCAAGGTACTGGAATTTACTACACTACTCCATATTTCCCTATCATCCCAGAAGAGGTAGGTTCTAAAGACTCTCCAAAGATTTATGTTAATATGGTGTATTGTGGAGGAACATCAGAGGATAAGGACTACAATCCAGTATCTCACAATTTCGTAGAGTTGTGCAATCTTGGTAAGAAAGACTTAAATCTAAAGGGATTGTTCTTACATTATACAGAAAGGAATAGTGGAGATTGGGTTACATTACCTCTAATTGGTACTCTTAAATCTCAAGGTACATTCTTAATTAAGGGTGCTCAATGTTCCGTAGAGAACATCAATACTACACTAATTAGAGTTGGTGAACCTGATATGTATTGGACAAAAGATGCAACTCTTAATAATACAAGGCTTGAGGTTACTGGAGATACGGGTGCTGGGGTTCAAGCTCATAGTATTTGGTCTAGTAAAGATAACTGCATCAAATTTAGTTATGACTGTGCATTCTACATTAGTAGTGAGGAAACAACAGATTACTTCAAGACTACTGTTATGAATAGTACTGCACCTTGGACTACTAACGGAGTAATTAAATGGTATGTGGACTTAGTCGGAATAGGTAGTTATAATGATAAATCAATGCCATGTGAGGCATCTCCCATTGCCACTAAGGGAAGTAATGTATTATTAATGCGTTACTATAATATGGACCCAGTAAAGCAAGCTACTAAGGCTCTGAGTGCTAGGAGTAATGTTAAGGATTGGACGTATATTAATATGGACAAAATTAATCCTGCTATTGATATTCAAGATTATACTCCAAGGAATTCATCACAAAATAAGAATATATTCTTTAATAAGCATCTATTAGTGGAAGGTACTCCTAACATAGTTACTTGCACACTAGGACATGATGCCCATAAGACAAGATGCTTTAACTGGGTGTCAGTAGGATACTACGATGAATATATCTGGATTAGAAAGGATGGTGAAGATTATACTCCAGAAAATAAATTTGAATCCTTTAAGAAGGAGGATATTAACTCTGAGAATGAGAGTACTAATCCTAATAGACCAGATAATCATAAGAATTGGACTAATAAAATTTATAACAGGATTAGAAGTATAACTACAGATGGTACACCATTTACAGTTCATAAGTTCATTAAGGACTTCGATGAACCTACTGACACTCAGAAGTATTATTACAAGGTGGGTAGAGATGGAGCATGGACTGAGGAAAGGTCATTTACTCTTAGAAATAGAGATAAGGTTATTGAAAGGGGATTTAACTTCCTACAAGTAAGTGACCAGCAAGGATTTAATGCAGAAGAATATGAAATGTGGAGAGTTAGTGCAGAATACATCAACTCTGATAAAGCTGAGAATCCATATGAATGGTGCTTAAATACTGGAGACCAGACTCAGAATGGTAATAGATTTAACGAATGGATTGACTATTACAAGGGTGGAGATATTATCTATAGAGATACGGAGCAAATGTACTCAGTAGGTAATAATGATTTAACTCCTGTAGATGTATACACATTAGGAGATGGAGAAGATAAAAGTAAAACTAATCCCGCCAATGTGGAATTTTTCTTTACATTTGAGCACCCTTATACAGTACCCATTTCGTCTGCTGGAGTGTACATACCCTGCTGCTATAGTTTCGTATATGGCAATACCTATTTCTTGTCTATGAACTCTGAAATCACTGAATTAGCGAGGACAGATGTGTTCGGGGATATGGCTGGTGTGAATGTATATAATGACTTAAAAGATTGGGCTACTACTGATTTAGCCAAACACGCAGCTGATTCTAAAATTAAGTGGAAGGTTGCGTTCTGTCATGAAGCTCCATTTACCATCATCACCGCCGATTTAATTATGAGCTATTTAAAGCATAATGAAAGTGGTTCTTACGATAAAAACTTAGATATTAAGAGGGGCGGAAGTCATCTAAATACAGTTGGTAATTACTGGTTTAGTCAATGGTTACAGGATAATGCATTTAAACTATGCCTATGTGGACATAAACATACATATGCAAATTCAAGATATATACGTGAGAATCCCAATAGGACAATGGAACCTATAGTATATGACCAGTCACCGTCCCCAACATGGTATACCAATCTACCTGATAGAGAAAGACAGTGTGTTCAAATCTCTACTGACGCTAGTCTAAACTATGTAAGATATGTAATGTGTCAAGCAACTGGATATAAGTTAACCTCTAATAAAGAGTTGCCTGCCAAGAACATACCTTGGTTACTAGAATATTATCCTGTATCTAGCCAGATTGAAAACCCAAATACTAATACTGCTACTGTTAGGGTTAACAGTGCCCAACAATATCCTAACTATATTATATGGAATGTAGGAACGGGAAATGAAGTTGAAGTGCCATCCATGACCACAGCTAGTAGGGAGAGAATACTTGGTAAGTCTTATAAACTGCAGCTAAAGGATAATACTAAAGTTTGGGCTTATAAGTATAATGTACCTATAGCTTATACTGACTTAAAGAAGGTTGGAGGTAATGGTGCTACTAATCCAAGTAATAATATAGTAATTGAAAAGACATTACAATGAAAATAAAACATTATGATGAAGTAACTGGAAGATGGGTAATCGACGGTGCTTCTAATGCTTCAGAATTGGAACTGACAAACCCTGGCTTCTTAAATGAAGCTGGGGAATCAGTTTCTATTGACAATGGCTTCACAAAGCTAGATAATAGAATGACTAAGTTAGAACAAAACCTAGCCTGGGTGTACCTTAATGGTGCAATCGGCGGTGGTGGAGGCGGTGGTGGAGGGGATGGCTCAGAATACACCATTGATGTGGCTGAAGGTAGTACAGTCTATACAGCTACTAATACTGTTACACTTAATATCTTAATTAAAAGTGGTGGTGTTAAAAAGTCATTTACTGTAATTGCTAAAGATTTGGCTACCAACAAAACATTAGGAACATGGAAGAAGTACTCTATGGCTAGAACAGACATTACCATTACTGGATTATCTGGAACTACTGACGTAGAATTGTCTGCCTATGATAGTGATAATGTATACACCACTCCTACATACGTAAAGATTGTGGCTGGAGCCATCTCTTTAGAGATTCAATCTATACCACCTAAGACTATGTATATGGGTGGTGTTGCAGAAGTACCTCTTAACTACACTGTAACTAATAATATCTTACAGAGTCCAGCAGAGTTCTGGATGACTATTAATGGTATTGAAGTTGCTAGGGTAGGTAACATTACTACAGCTATTCGTGCACTAAGTTATGACGCTCGTAAGCTACTGTTTGAGAGTGAACACTTTAATCCAAAAGCTGGACAAAGATTCTATTTTATAGCACAGGCAAGTACTACACTTAATGGTGATGTAATACAGTCTGAACAGATTAAATTCGACATCACTGTAGCAGATAGTAATAACTTAGTTATTGTAACCGAGGATATTACAGAGTTTACCCCATCTTCAAATCCAGGAGAAACTCTTGAGGATTTAACACAGTACGGTCAGGGTTCTCAATTAGGATTTAGTTATTACTTTAGTTATGGTCTTAGTAAGTATAGTACATTTAACATGGATTATAAAATCCATCTAATGAATGGAAGTGGTGAAGTATCATTACTCGACACAGGTACAATTAAGAATATTAATAAGAGTGAAACTAATAGATTTGTATATAGTACAGTAAACCTATCTGTTAATAAGGATGATGAATATTTAAGAATCACCCTATTTGGATATGCAGTAAATGACCCTGGTGATACTTCTGCTCAATATACCAAGACAGTTACTTGTAGGATAGTAGAGAGTGTAAGTACTGACTTATATGCTAACAATGGCCTACATACACTACTTGCGTATTATAGTAAAATTACTGGATTCCCTAACACTTCTACTGGTACTTGGAATTATCCTATCAAAACTAGCGGGGATTTCATATACGAGGGTGCATTCGCATCTAAGTTCCCAGATGGTGTGAATTTTACTCTAAAGGGAGTAAATGGTAAAACTAGTGGTTTTATTCAGGACATTGATGGTGTGAATCAAATACCTGCAACAAGACTGAGTGGTGAGGCTTACGGTTATCTTGAAGTAGCGGATGTTATGTTCCCTGCCATTGATATTGGTGCTGGTGTATCCTTCTTCCAACCTATGGGATTCCATATCTCATGTACTTATAAGGCAGACGCCTCTTCTTATCCAGAAGAAGTAGTATGCGGTATAGGTCAGTATGAGGATGGTGAATTAAAAACTGGTTATGAAGTATCATTAGAGAAAGCTGTATGTAAGATTGGTTCCGCTGATACCCTTACAGTTAAACTCCCTCAGAATGAACTACTTACTGTAGACCTAGATGTATCATTACTATCAGGAAATGCTTGGTACTTTAAAATCTATGTCAATGGTGTGCTGTCTGCTGTAAGTAGGGTACTACAATCCGATATTGACTGGATGTTTGGTACTGACTTCTATTTCGGATGTAGGAATGATAATGGGGTAAGAAGTAGATTCTCTGATGTTAATATTTATGATATTAAGATTTATACATCTTCACAGAGTGAATATGCTATTGTTCAGAACTATATATCTGCCACTGAACAAGCAAGACTTGTAAGAGGTCAGATTGATGCCTCGTTGGATGCTGAGTTAAGAACTAAGAATCTATTTGATAGTGCGGGTAACTGTCTAATATGGGATAGAACTTTGGACGGAGGTAAGGGCGGTTTCTTAACAGGTGAACTACTATACTCTAAGTTGGTAGAGCAGATGGAAATTAACACACCTTATCCTATTGTATTAGTAGAGGAAACATCTAACAGCCCTACATTATTTGAACCATATTCAACTGCAATATTCTCTGCATCTGATAAGGTAGAGGTAATGGGCAAGAAATTCCCCGTTAAAATTACTTATCAAGATAGTAAGGGTAAGGTTGTTATTACAACTCCAAGTGGTGTATCAGAGAACAATGGTGTTACTATTGGTCTACAAGGTACATCTTCACTATCTTATAATGCTAAGAACTTTGAGATTTATATGGGTGATGTAGACCAGACTGGTAAGAAGATGCTATTCCAACCTACTGATGATTGGTTGCCAGAGAATGAGTTTACATTAAAGGCTGACGTAGTAGACTCCGCTCATGTTAATAACGTAGTAATTGGTCAGATTGTAAATGGTAGGGCTAAAAACTCTTCGGGACAATCTATTACTCCGTTCGGAGCAACTCCACCCATGTCATTAGGTAACGATGTTTGGGGAGGTGATGCTGATAAGGCTAATGCTATTAGAGGTAAGATTAAGCATACTTCTGAAGGCTTCCCAGTATTACTATTTATTAGATATGCTCCAGATGCTGATGGTACTATTAAACAACCTAAATTCTGTGGTATTTACAACTTCAATTTAGGTAGATATGCTTACTTTAACTTAGGATTAAAGTTACTTACTGACTATGTTAAGGTAAACCAAGATGGACCAACATTAGTAACTGATTATACAGAAGATGCTAATAGATGGAATACAGGTGTTAGTAATGGAGTATACTCTGTTGAAATAAACCAGAACTCTTCTGCTCAAGGTGCATTCCAACAAGACGATATGAAGATTGTACAGTTTATGGGTGACGTAATGTACACATCCAGAGACGAGGCAATTGGATATAATCAAGTGCAGAAGTTCTATACTCAGATGGCTAATATGGCTCTTACTCGTATCCAGAAATATACAATGGACGATGCTGGACAAACTCCTACTAAACCTATTCCTGGAGAGTTCTATGATTTGGATAAGAATGCTTATTATAACTTTAGTGCTTGTGACCAGCATCTAAACTGGGATAATGCTTGTGCTTACTTTATGATTGCATTACTATTTGGTTGTGTGGACTCAATGTGTAAGAACTTAACTATTCGTAGTTGGGGTACAGATGTATGGTATTGTTGCTTCTACGATATGGATACCGCCTTTGGCCTAAACAATGCTGGACAAGATATTGTAGAGTATTGGGCACATCTACATAGGTGGTACAATATTGCTTCACAAGATACTGGCATTACTCAGTATACTCAAGAGAAGAACTATGTATCAACTGATAGTTATAAGCAGTACTTTGCTTCATGGTGGAATAGAATATGGGAAGTACTTGAAAACTTAGCTGGAATTGATAGTGGTAGTATAGAGAATAGAACTAGCTTAGAGTCATTATATGTGAATTTAAGAACTAACCTGTTCCCTGACCCTGACAAATTTATTAAGGATTACTATCAATCATATACAGAGAAGACAGGTTCTATCATGTTTAACTATGACTATAAGATTAAATATCTTGCTATTTCTAAAACATATGACCCAAACACTGGTAAGTATGAGGATAGCACAGACTTTAGTCAGTTAAAGTTCTTACATGGTAATCGTGTAATGCACGTTAAGGATTGGTTTAGAAAGAGGATTATGTTCTTAGACGGAGTATATGGTTATAAGGATAATACTAATCTATTACCTACTACTATTGAATCTCCTATTACTGGACTATGGGCTTCTAACAAAGCTACAGGTTCTGCTACCGAAGTAAGATTCAGTACTGATATAACAGCGAGTAGCCAAATACTTTATCATTATTCACATGATAAGACTACTGGTGCATTCTGGATTACAGATACTCCAACGTCCGTTATATTACCTATACCTACTGGTGAAACTGTAGTGTATATGTATGCTAACAAATACATTACTGACTTTACTAAATTTAAGAGTTATCCTTGGACTGGTTTGGATAATATTAACCTACCTATGTTACAAGAACTTGATTTAAGTGGATTAGGCAATGTGGATGCAGCTTATTTCTTCCAAGGAGGTGTATATAACAAGGCTAATGACATAGGTCTAAAGAACATTAAGAAACTAAATCTAAGTAAAGTAAAGCTTATTGGTTCCACTGCATCTGCGTATACATTAGACTTAAGTGGATGTCACAAAATCCAGGAGTTAGATGTTTCCTATTCTACTATTACTAAGATTACGTTCCCAACATCTGCTGTACTGAAAGTATTAAATATGTCAGGAACTGATATCACTAGTTTGAAGTTAGAGAATCAATCCTTTCTTGAATCACTACTTATTGAAGACTGCCTAAAACTGACATCTATAGAGATAAATAACTGTAGTGCAATAAAGACTTTATCGGTACCTTCTAATGTAAAGACTGTAATTATTAGGAATTGTGAGAAGATGGAAACTATCCGGATTCCTTACTCTTCTATTAATAACTCTGTAAGTCCCTTAGTTCAGGTAACTATTGACAATTGCCCAGGTATGAGAGAATTTGGCATTTCTGGACAGAATAACCCTGGTCTAAAGTTGGAGTTAACTGGTGCTTGGAACCTTGAAGTGTTAGATTTAAGCTACACAAAGACTGAGGATATAGTACTGGCATCTTTATATGTAAATGGTGAGCCGAATTTCTCTAGCTTGAGGTCACTAGATATTTCTGGAACATCTTTGTATACACTTAAGTACAATGATAGGACGTTTGACTATTTAGACTTAACTGCATTCCCAGACCTAGAAAATATTAGAGCAGCCAACTGTAAAATGCTTACAGAGGTTAGATGTAAAAATGATAAAGACAATCCAATTGAAGTAGCATTAGGCGCATTTAAGGATTGTAATTCCCTACAGAGAGTCAAAGGGCATATAGCCCTACAAGGTAGTGAAGTCTTTAGAGGCTGTAATTCGTTCTATCTAAATCCAAATGAACTGTATACCCAATTTGGAACTGATGTATTCTTGACAGGGGATGATGCAACTAATATAACATTTGATAGAAATCTTACAGAAGTTTACTTCATGTTTGAAGATTGTAGTAACTTATCCTACAATGACTTTAAATACTTGATGGTTAGACTTACTGATAAAGTAACCTCTTTGGAGGGGGCCTTCAAAGGATGTAGTAATATATCTGGAGATTTATGGTATGATATGTTTAGACCATGTCCGAACGTTAATACTATTAAGGAAGCATTTAGTAATACTAGACTAGGCGGAATCTTCTTCTCTAGAGGTCAGGACTACAATCCAGCTAAGGATTCCACATGGGGCATCCTAGATTTCGTTCCTAAGCTGACTGATACTGAAGCTGCATTTGATAATACAAGTATAGAATGGATAGATAATAATGTATTTGCACCTATTGTTAATGGCAGAACTACTACATACTCTCCTTTAGTAAAGATTGACTATATGTTTAGAGGTTGTTACTCTCTAAAGAGCTGTGTTAGTACTAGAACTACACCAATTGTAGAGGGATTTCTAAGCTCTAAGACATTCTTTACTAATCTAAGAAACTTAGCTGGAACCTATCCTAAAGGTGTGTTTACTGGATGTGATAAGGTTAAAATGACTGTTGATAATGATGCAAGTGGTAATACTTATCTATTCCATACCGTAAATAAGGTAACTCAAAGTTTAGTACTTACAGATTCTGTGTATAATGGAATAAAGCTAGTGGGTAAGATAGGTCCTAATGTATTTGGAGGCATAAGTCAGACTATTAGTGATAATGGAACTACTTGGTATATTCCAACATTTACTTCTATCCAATTCCCATTCCAATATAGTGGTGGGGCAGGATTGCAAGTAAATCTATCAGAGATGGGAAATATGTTTCAGGCTATTAGTAGTACTCTACGACAAGCTGTTGGTGTATTTAGTGGTTTAGAATGCTCCGATGAAGAAGGTGCACAATCTATTCCTGCTAATATATTTAAACATTGTACAGTTCTTAATAGCATTGAATCATTCTTTAGTGGTATAGATGTTAATAATAATGGTAAGGTTTACGAGTTCCCTCCAGCTGGAATGTTCGATGATTGCGTAGCACTACAGAATATTAGAAGATTGTTTAGCGGATGTAATAATTTGAAGCTAAAACTAGTTGGAGAAGGTTTCAAGAACTGTGCTCTTAGTGATGTATCTTATGCGTTTGAGAATAGTGGAGTATTTGGAATGATTCCTTATAGATTGTTCTTTATGTCTAGGTCAAATGGTAGTGGAAGTAAAGTTATCAGCCAGACTATTACTGATATGGCTGGGGTATTCACAGGATGCTGGTGTCTTGGATACGATGAAACTAGAACTATAGATGTTGGGTCAGATTTAATAGCCGGAATGACTAAGACTGTATGGGCAGACCATATTATACAGACCGTTGGTAATAGAGTTCCATTTAAGCTAGATGTTAGTAATATGAAGAAATCATATAACTACGATAGGAATGAAGACCCAGATAGTGAGGAATATAATCCCGGGGAACAAGCATTTGATGTGTGGTACTTAGACGGATATGGTTGGGAAGGTGCTTCTAGTAGTGAGAGTGGATTAGATGCTGTTAAGACTAGACTAAATGAAAGATACTTTAAGTATGATTCCCAACAAAAGGTGGCTATATCTCAGCAAGACCTAGACAGGTCGGAGGTAGGTTATCAGAATTATATGTTCCCTGCTGACTACTTTAGATATTGCTCTTCTAACTGTAACTTCGAGAACTCTTTGGCTGACTTTACATATAAGTCCAACATTAAAAAGTTTGATGCTGAAACAGGTAACTATTCAGTAGAAGGAACTGAGGAATACGATGGAATGGTAGGCAGAATACCTTGTAAGCTATTTGAAGCGTTGAAAGACAATACCAGTCTAACGTCAGTTTTTAAAGGTATTAAGTTCTGCGCCTTCGTTAATCTTCAAGGGCAAACCTTTACTAGGGGAATTAAATACCCGCCAGACTTATTTAAGTATAACACTAAATTAGAAGATATATCGAATATATTTGCCCAAACTAGTATAGAAGTTGGAGTAGATATTAATAGTGACTTATTTGCCAACAATGCTAATCTTAAGAGTGTTAGTGGTGTATGGTCTAATTGTCTATTCGATAAAAGGGCATATAAGGCAGAAGGAACTCAAGAGATATATTCTCAAATAGATTTTGCTAATATGTTTAAGAATAACACTAAAATAACTAACGCTTCAAATTTATTTGCAGTAACAGTCTCAGGTGCATCTAAAGAAAAGCCTTACGGACTACTTTTAATCACTGAAGATTTATTAAAGACTTGTTACAATATAAACAATATCAGTAATATGTTTTATTACTGTGCTGCGTTAGCTGGGGCTGTTCCACCATTCCCATCCGCTTCTTACCCAGTATTGAATGTAGTATCTGGTTACCTATCTGGAGTAACAAAGGCTAATATTACCAATGCTGAAAGTCTTGAGGCTAGATTGGTTCCTGCTGAATGGCTGTAACATAGTTCAAATAGGTGATTACCATAGAGATGATTTTTGGATATTTTAATACAATTATTTTGTAGTTAACATTGATTAACAATATTTCTTTGGTATGACCTTTAAGAATCATTAACTTTGCACTATGAAAATTAAAGAAGCGCGCTTAACAGATTGGGTAAGAAGGGTAGAACTAATGCCGCTCTGACTCTTGGTATTATCGGAACAGCACTTGGAGCTTTCGCAGGTAACAACAACGGCTGTGGCGGAAACGGTATATTAGGTGGACTCTTCGGAGGAAACAACAACTGTTGTGCTATGCAGCAAGCTGAACAAGCTAAGACAATGGCTATGGCTCAAGCTGCTTCTAACTGGAATGCAGTAAATACAGCTATTAACAGTGCTTGTCCATCTTGTACAGCTCAGTAAGATATTAAGGGAGATTATGCGAATAGTCTCCCTTTTATTTTAAACACAAACACTTATGAAAGTAAAAATTACTCCTATCGGAGAAAGTGCTCAATTAATTGAATTTAATGTATCGTTACCATGTGGGGCAAGAGCATCTGTAGCTCCAGTGTCTACATTAACAATTACACAAAGATGGGCTAAAGTGATTAACACAGCTACAACAGGTGCAGCTTCTTATATGCAGGTTACTAAGTTTGATATTATACACAACACTCAGTATACTGATTGTAAGGGTAATGTAAGATTGGTTACAGAAGAAACATCAACTATACTAGCTTCTCCAGCTACAAGTGAGACAATAACTACACTTGTTCCAGAAGTTAATAAGGTAATTGATGTTATAATTCCTAACGGAGTTAGTATTGTTAATCAAGCTATCTTAGATGAGTTACCAACATCATTGCCAGTTAAAGGTAATTGTGCTTACTCAGTATTCGAGATACAGATTCCTGCCCCAGCAGCATAATAATCATATGATATGAGCTTATTTGGACAACCTTTCGGTACTGATTTACAAAACCAATACTTGCAGCAACTACAAGTTATGCAACAAGCTCAGCAAGCACAACAGAAGACTCAACCCATCCTTGATGAAATAAACAGGGAGGTTGGGTCGTTGACGAGCAGAACGTATTGGCTAAAACACAAGAATATCAAATGGCTAAACAGACCTATGAGGCAGGATTTATGGCATTCTTAGGGACTAAGTTTAGTTCAGAATATGTAAATTCTCCTGATGGTAAAGTAGCAGCTGAGAATCTGTTAGCCACTATTAGAAAGAGTATATACAATCTCAGATAAAAGCAAAAGAAGAAAAGGTTAATACATTATTAGAACTGATGGAGAGTGACCCGGAGATGAAGAAAAGATTTGATGAACTCATGATGAACAAAACAGCTAAATAATGAGTGATAAAGAATTGATATTTCAGGCAGCAAACACATTCACTAAAAACTTGGTAGGTAACTTATTCGGTATAAACACAATAGGTACTGATGCTCTCATAACTTACGTAGTTAATAATATGGAGGACAAGTATGGAATGTATTTGGAGCCATTCCTTGATAAGGATGGTAATATAAACATAGATTTATTTGGAAATGCGCTACGTGACGTTATGAAGGCTCGTGCTAAAGACGGATATGTCGTTAAGCTATTTGGTAAACCAGTCAAATTTGGTGAGGCTGACATTGATGAGTTCGAGAGGATATTTAAGACGTTAAAAGCGAACAATGGAAAACATTCGAGTTGAGTCATTCTTAGGGAATGATAAAGTTATAGTTGGCAATAAATATACTGATTTAGTACTTGAGACTCTTGGTAAGGTTTATATCAAAACCGGCAATAATTCTAGAGTGCTTAGTGATGTTCTAAAATTATTAGACCAAGTACAGGAATCAGAAATAAGAAGTCAAACTATTATAGTTGGTAGCTTACTTGAGATGGAGCAGATGGAGTATCCAGGAGATGGATTCTTCATTTATAATACACTTACATCCACTCTGTATATTTCTTATGATGAGAGATACATAGCCTTAATAGAGGCAGCAGAAGGTGCTGATGATGGATATGTAAGACGTAAGGGAGACACAATGACAGGACAGTTAGAAATCAATACTGTTGGACCTCCTTTAATAGTGGCTTCGTCTAAGCTAGTTAGTAACTTAAATGCTGAATTTATTAATGGATATTCATCCGATGATTTGGCAAAGAAGAACGTAGATGAATATATATATGGAAATTGGACATTTAAAGGCAAAGGAGTCTCTGAGGATACTTGGGTTTTTAAGGACAATGTCCGTATGTATGGAGATTTGGTTACTAGCAGAAGCTTGACATCCCCTGATTTTATGTCAGGATTTGGTGGCTATGGTTGGAGATTGGATGCAAATACCAATACACTAACAGTTGACTATCTTGTAGTTAGAAAAGCTATGAGAGTATATGAATTGGTAATCAATAAGATAAGCGCAACCAATGGAAGTATCTGGGTTACTAATTCAAGTAAATGTAGTAAGGCTGTGCAACCCACTATTTTAACAGATGCACAACTCAGAAGTATTGGCACATGGACTGGGTCAAGTGCAAATATAGATGCTATGTTGAAGCTATTATCAACGGATGGGTATTATATCCCCCTTCCGGGTAATGGGGCTAATACACTTAGTACAGTCACCAGAACGAAAGAAATATCTAAGGCAGATTCAATTAATACCATACCTAAAACATTTGTAAACTATAAGTTTATAATTCATGTTAAAGACCCTAGAGGTCTCGTTAATAATACTCTGTTTAGAGGACCACAAACTTTATATGATGAGTCTTTACTAACATCAACTTCATCAGACCAAAACCACATTGCATTTAGAAAGTGTATAACTCTATACTATATCAGTATGGGAATGACGGTTACTAAGTGGGGAGGACAATGGGATGAAGGTACTATTCCATTAGAGTGGACATTAACTGAGACTTTTAATAAGGATACAGCTTTCTATATGATTCCGAAGGGTGATAAAGTTGCCACAGAAGACTTTGAGAAGAATGGATTTAATAGTACTTACCTAACACCAATACAACCATTCTATAAATACTTCGGACTTGACACAACAATAGTTAATCAAGCTATTGCAGAATCAAATAGCCAATTTAATAGTAGTATGAATACTACTGTTGTGATGCCTAATTTGTGGGTAGTAAATACCGATGATGAGGAATATCCCCTGTTTAAGCCAGGAGATATAATAAGGTGTCAGAAATATACAGGTGGCAATATAAAGTATTATGATGCTGTAGTAATGTCGCAGATGGAATCTAGACAATTTATAATTCAGAAAGCTACATCTGTATTTGATATTTATACTGAAATCCATTATAATGAAGATGGTTCAGTAGCTTCTTCAGAAGAGTCTTATAACAATACTCAGTACAGTAAGACCGAAACTAGCTATGATGTTAATACGGGAGCCAGGAAGCAAGTATCTTCATCTAACACTACTAGTGATAGATTAGATGATATAGCTGAAGGTGATGATATGATTCAAATGGGAAACATATTTAACACTGAGAGACAAGGTGCTTTATATTTAACATCAAGTGATGATGGTGGTCCATATATGGATGTAATCACTGAATTAAATAGACCTGATTATTCAGTTCTATATGATGTTCCATTATATGATAGAAAGGAACTAATATATAAGTCAACTAAGCATAATTACTATTATCAAGAATCTCCCTCAATAGAAGGTGTTCCTACCTTTACAGTAGACATTAAAGACGGGGAGAATGTTATAACTAAAACATATTATTGTACAGAATATCCTACACAAACATCTGTTATTAAGATGAGAGATAACAAGTACAGACATTCTCTTACAAAGACTACAAAAGTAAGAATTGGAAGACTTGATGGTATTTACAATGAAATGTTTGGCAAGAAACAACCCTATGGATTTGGTCTATACGGTGAGAATGTGTTTCTAACTGGTGAGTTTTATTTAAATAATGGTCAGTCTATAGTAGACTTCTCTGAAGAGAATATATTATTAAAGTTCAAGAATGCTGGACTAGAAATAAAGGAAACTCTAAATGATGAAGGCGAGAAGATTCCTGTCTTAGATGAGAATGGAGAACCAGTACTTGATAAAGACGGCAATCCTGTTTATGAAACATCTATCAGTATGAATGCTGATAAGTTTTATTTTTATATTGGGGACAAGTTAGCTATGACACTTGGTAAGATGTTTAACGATGATGGGCGTATACAGGGTTCCCTTTTGGACGTTCAAGGTGCAGTGCAGTCTAGAGGATTGTATATAAAGAATAAACAAGGAGAGCTAACTTGTATAATTACTGAGGAAGGGGACCTCTATGCTAGGAATGCATTCCTCTCTGGGACAGTTTTAGCCAATATAGGCTATTTAGGAGGGCAGGAGATTACTATTAGTGAAAGTAGCCTTAGCTATTATAAGTATCAATATCCATATTGTAAGACAATGGTAGAAAGCTCTAACCAATATGGTATTGGGGGAAGGCTGGTTAACGTTTTCAAGTATCCAAGTGATGAGTCAGACACAACCCTAAATGATGGTGTAGTGTTTAATGAATCTGGATACTTAACTGCCTATATAGGTGGATTTGTTGTGTCTAGTACTTCATTGGAAAGTATTCCTGGGTCGTATAATACATTCAGGAATGGGAGAATGTCTATATATTCTGGAGGCTCACCCTGGATAGGTATATCAAGTGGTAAGACAGAATCTGGAGGTATAGTGCAGTCTAGGATGGGATTAAATGTTCTCCCTGTAACGTCTGGAATGCAGGCTAACTTCTATGCACAGAACCACTATGATGATAATCCATGTGGTATGATTATAGATGTTAAAAGTGATTCTGGATATTACCCAGCTGTGGGGATAAAAATTTCTGCAATATCAGACCCAGGATTCTTTCGTGATGGTAAAGGGATTGCAATAGAGGCTGTAGGACATATACAATGTAAGGATGGGTACTTCCTAGGTAAATATGCCGCCACAGGTAACGATGGGAGAACATACTGGAAGGGAATAAATGAAGGACGTCCAGAAGAACTTCCAGATTTAGATGACATTAGAATAACTGTATGTAATGGATTAATAGTTGGATGGAGAAAGGGGTAATATGGAAGTAAATTTAAATATTAAGGATAGAATCACATTAATAAGTATCTTGCCTAGTACAGGAAAGATAACAGACCTAGTAGAAGTAATGGATTTAGTTAAGCTAATAAAGTTTAGCGATGAAGAGAGAAAGTTAGTAAACTTAGAAGAGAAGGATGGTAGGATAACGTGGGACATTAGTGCTGACACTCCCAAGACTTATAATATCAACTTTGCACAAGTATCTATCATAAAGGATACTATTAAGAAGATGGATGATGCAGGTAGCATAAGTTTAAATATGTTGGACACTTGTCTAAAATTTAGTAAATTATGATAATACTATTAGACGCAGGTCACGGAGAATCAACTCCTGGTAAAAGAAGTCCAGATGGAAGACTTAGAGAGTATAAATATTGTAGAGAGATTGCTGACGAGGTTAAGAAACAATTAATTAATAAGGGCTTTAATGTTGAGTTGGTAGTTACAGACGATGCAGATGTACCACTTATGCAGAGATGCCGAATAGTAAACCAATACTGTGATATACATGGAAAAGCTACTACTGTATTGGTGTCGATTCACTGTAATGCTGCTGGTAGCGGGGCAGATTGGATGAATGCTAAAGGTTGGAGTGTATTTATATCCAACAATAGCTCAAGCAAGAGTAAGAAACTAGCAGAGTGCTTGTTTGAAGCAGCACGTAAAGAGGGTTTAACACTAAGGAAATATTCACAAACACAAGTATATTGGAAACAGAATCTAGCTATATGCAGGGAGACTAAGTGCCCAGCAGTTTTAACAGAAAATCTGTTTCAAGATAATAAGGCAGATGTAGAGTATCTGTTGTCTGATGAGGGTAGAGCAACTATAGCTCGTCTACACGTACAGGGTATATTGGATTATATCAAGTCAATACAAGGGTAATAAGTAAGGGTGTTCCTAATTATTAATGAATTTCAATATTTCATTTTGGGACACCCTAAAAATTCCTTAATTTTGCAAATAACTTTAAAAGGGAATAATATGGAAATGAAATTAGAGGATTTAGACATTGACGATGTAGGATTAGACGAAGACGTAACTCCTGGAGCTGAGTTTGATGAGGATACCTATGAGAAGCCCTGGCTTGATGGTTCTGCACCGCAAGACGAGGAAGTTCACGAAGATGAGCCAACTGAGGACGACATCATCACTACCCTACTAAAAGATAAAGGAATCAATCCTGAAGCTATTAAATTTGAGAATGAGACAGGAGAGATTGAAGAGAAAAGTTTTAATGAACTTTCAAGAGAGGAACAACTTCAAATACTAAACTATGATGAGTCAAATGACGATTATGGTTTAGCAGAGGATGAGGTTTCACTTATTAATGAGCTTAGAGAGAATAATCTGAGTGCAGAGGAATATAAAAAGTATATTGCCCAACAAGCCATTCAAGAGTATTTAGCCTCTAATCAAGAGGAAACTCCTGTTTATGAGGTTGATTCTATCCCAGATGATGAACTGTATCTTATAGATTTAAAAGCTAAAATCCCAGAGCTTACTGATGAGGATGCTGCTTCTGAGTTAGAATTAGCTAAACAGTACGAAGCATTATATCAGAAGAAGGTTCAAGGTATCCGCAACGAATACAAGAAGAAAGAAGAGTTGCTAGCTCAACAAGAAGAGGAAGAACAAAGGTTAGCCGCTGAGAAAGCTGCTCAAGAGTTCGAAGACACTATTGTGGCTGCAATTCAAGAGAATGATACCATTGACTTGGGTGAGTCCTCATTAACCTTGTCTGAGGACGATATGAATGAAATTGCTAGCTTTATCTTAGATTCAGATGTTGCAGGAGTGAGACATATCGCCAAAGCGTTAAATGACCCTAAGACCTTAGTTGGCATGGTTTGGTATGCGCTTAAAGGACAGGAGGCGTTTAGTCAAATTACTGATTATTACAAACAGAAGATTACAGAAGCATCTAAATACAATTATAATAAAGGGTTTGAAGATGCTAAGGGAGGTAAAGCCCCAAATGCAGCTAAGATAGTGGTCAAAAAAACAGCAGGTAGTACGGCTGCCCCTGCTAAGAAAGTAATAACAATTGATGATTTAGATTAAATTTAAATTATAAAGTATGATAGTAGCAAATTTCGTAACAAATCGCCCTACAATGGGCGAAACCAGAACTTATGAAGACTTCTATAAGTTCTTAGGTACAAAACCAACTAGACTTGGTATAGTTTCAAGACTTTACCCTAATCTAACTGCTTCTTACTTGACAGAGTCCCTAAGAAACATCTTCTATATGGATTCTAAGTCAAATAGTAAATATAGAAGCATTGATAGTATGTACTTCGAGTGGGAAGTTGAAACCAACTACATCAAGAGAGTTGAGTTCGCAGATGTTCCAGCAACTAATGGTGAAGGTGGCACAACTATCGTAATGGCTTTCAAAGAGAACTATTACCAGAAGTATGACATTTTTAAGATTGACAAAACAATGCAGCAATGCCAAGTTATCTCTAGACCTACAAGAGTTGCAGATAACTATTGGACTGTTGAGGTAAGACTAATTGATAATGACTATTCTTCAATTCTTGACTTAGACGGATGTCAGATTGGTGACACTACAAGATTCCAATCTAACGCTATGCCTGAAGCTCACGAAGAGGGTTATGTTAAGTATCAATCTAACATTGAGAGACACAGAGGTTACATTACAACACACCGTGTTGATGATAGCTATACTTCTCTATTCAAGCCACTTGAGCAAACATTTATTAGTATTGGTAAAGGTGAAGGCAACGGTGCTGTAAAAGAAACAATGTACAAGATGGATACTCTTGAGAAGAATCTATTAAGAAACTTCCTTGAAGTACGTAACCAAGGTCTATTATTTAATAAGACTAACGTAGATAAGAACGGTAAACCAACAATCTCTGACCCTGACACTGGTCGTCCAATCTATATTGGTGACGGTATCATCCCACAAATCGAGAGATTTGCATCTAAGTATGTATACAACAAACTTACTCCAGAAGCATTCACTACAGCTATGGCTATGATGAATGAGAAGAGTGAGAACCCAACTGGTAACAAGTATGTATTCATCTGCAACGAGAAGATGTGGAATGACATTCAAAGCTGTCTATCAGAATGGCTTGCTAGATTCAAAACTTGTGGTACTTATCTATGGTCTAAGAAGGCTAACGGATATGTAGACGTTGGTGCTACATTCAATAGCTACGAAATCGGTGGTAACACTATTTCATTCAAGGTGGACAGAACATTCTCTCGTGAATGGGGTTCTGAAAAGGGCTTTGGTCTAATGCTTGACCTTACTGCTGATAAGACTAGCGGTGAACCAGCGATCCAAATGTTCACATTAAAGGGTGGTGACTTCATTACTAACAAGTATCCTGGTGTGGGTGGTTTAGATGGTCTAAGCTCTGGTATCGTTTCAAGTACTACAGCTGCATCTAAGGTAATCAACTGGGGTTATTCTGGTGTTGGAGTATTCTCTCCATACAGAAGCTTCATTATGAAAGAAGCATAATAAAAAATATATAATCAAGATGTGTTGGGAGGGGCTAATCTATAGTCCCTCTCATACTCATTATAAAGATGATGTATGATATACAATACAAATACGAATTAATATGGCTGATGTTTTAGACGATATAATTATTTTAAGAAGTGTGTTCGGTAAAGTTGGGCAGAAATACTTCATGAATCCTGTTAGAGACCCGAAGACTGGTAGATTTCCTGATTGTGTTAGACCAGTAGATAGTAAGGGTGATATGATTATCTCTGATAAGGATAGAAATGAAGGTAAACCACTTATTCCTGAGAATAAAGTATTCATTATAGAAGATGGTACTACATTTAACCTAAATGATGAATGGCAGGCTGCTGAGTGGCACTCAATACAACATTGTCCTCTTATTGCATTATCAAGAGATGCAAGGGACTCTAAAGGAAATTTACTAATTGATGGTGAAATAGCTGAGGGTAAGGCTCGTGCTCGTTATGGTACAGCTGAACTATATGTAGAAAGACCTGGATATGATACTGCTAAGAGAATCTCTAAGAAGAAACTTATCCACGATGCTGACTCCTACATCTATGGTGACCCTAAAGGTGCAGAAGGTAGAGCACTTAAAGCTAGATTGCTTGGCAAGAATATGCGTAACGCACCAGACGCAGATATTACAGACTACTTGCTTGAAATATCACATAAATCTCCAGAGAAGATTATTGACCTGTACACTGGTGGAGATATTAATCTGAGATTGATGTTTATTGACGCCAAAGACAAGAATGTCATATACGTTAAGAATAAGGTTTATCTATATGGTGATAGCATTGTATTAGGTGCAACTGACGATGCAGTAATCACTTGGATGAAGAACCCTACTAACAGTAAGGTACTTGAACTTATTAAGAGAGATACTTATCCCGATATGTACTTAGAAGAAAGTGCATCTAAGAAATAACATTACCTAAATGACAGCGAAACAAGTATACAGAGGAGCATTAGTTGAAATGAATAAGACTGCTGCTCCAAGTATTTTACTTGAGGACTTTAACTACTTATTAAATAAGGCGATATACCAATACATTAATAAGAAGTACAACATTTATGATGTAAATCAACAATCAACAGATGACATTAGAGTATTAAAATCTACTGCCATCCTCCAGCCTACTCTGGCTACAAACACATACGCTGCTGTTAGTTCTCAAACTAACTCACTGTATGGAGCTGTTTATGAAGTAAATCTACCATTGGATTATTTACATATTTTGAATTGTGTATGCAATTTCAAAGTAGTAAAGACATACGAGTGCTATGATGCTGGTACTTATGTACAAATTGGTGCTAAGCGTCTAACCTCAGACCTTTGGTCACAGATAATAAGGAACTTCTATATGCAACCCTCCTATAGAAATCCTTATTACTTCATACACAATGTAAATAGTGCTACGACAATGCCTACTAATCCAGTAAGACTTACTGCTGGAGAAGGAAGTATATCACCAAACACAACTATTCAGCAAACTACTGGTACAGATGGTTCACTTCCAACTAAAATTACTATTGGGGGTAAGTCAGTAGACTTAATAGAACAGCCAGGAGTTAATAGGTATGGAAATCCATCTCAAGTTAGACTTGAAATTAGGTATGGCAAGGATTCTTCTGTATTTCAATTAACTGATATATTTGTTGATTACATTAAGACTCCTCAAAAAATTAGACTAACACAAGACCAGATTGAAATGGTTGAAGATACATCACAAGTCATGGAGTTTCCAGATTATGTGTGTCAAGAGATTATAAATGAGCTGGCAAAGCTATTATTGGAGAACGCAGGTGACCCAAGGCTTCAAACTAATTTAGCAGTTAATCAGACTATTGCAAATCCAGCTCAGCAACAGTCACAAACCAAAAAATAATTAATTTATGTTTCAGTACACTAACACTATTGTATTAAACTCACTGAAAGATGTAACCACTGGTTTAGATAAAATCGTTAAGGGTTCAGACAACATTGAGGTAAGACGTGTAAACAAGTTCCTCAAGAAGAACGTAAGTGCTATGCACAAGAGAACTGCTTCCGACCCAGTTATTGGTAAGGCAGAGTTCACTATTACTAACCCAGGCGTAGGTATCTATAGGTTGAAGTTATACATCAGATTATCTGGAAGTCAGAACTCATACTACTCTAATGACTTCGTATTCAAAGGTAAGCCTTTTGTTTATGAGTTCAGAATCACCTCTGGTTCCACCTCTGCAACTGATGTTGCTAAAGAAATTAAAAGAGTTATTGATAAGATTCAGGCTTTCTACGGTGATAAATACATCAGAACTGAGGTTAAAGGCGATAAGTTAATAATCCACGGAGTTGATGAGTATCAATTATTCACTGAGGCTAAGATTCAAAAGCTTAATACAGCTGCTAATAATCCACTTACTAACGAAGTATATGAGGATATTATAGAAGGTACAATTACTAAGAGTATTGAGGGATTTGGTACCTATACTCACATCCTAAAAGACCTTAGATTACCTACTATTGAGGCTAGAAGATTTGAAGCTGTAAACCAAGAGGAACTTCCTATCCCAGGAATGAAGTACAACCAATATACTATTTACTACACAGTAGATAGAGGTCTGTTTGGAGGTGCTGCTGTTGGTCAGCAAGTTACATCTAAGACTACTCATGTATTCTATGTACTAGAGTCTATCGCTGCAGAGTTCGAAGCAGCATTAGCTGTGCTAGGTACTCTAACTACAGAGAAGAAACCTATCTTCATTAAGAGCGGAGTTCAGAATGTTAGTCTTGTAAAGCTTGGCACTAAACAAGATATAACTCCTGTTATTGAAGAAGGAACTGTTAAATGGGTAGATGCAGAGACAGAAGCAGATTGGATTACTGTAACTCCTGGTGCAACTAAGGTTGGTATTACTGGTACAGATAATGGAACTGGTAAATCACGCAGTGCATTAGTAAAGGTTACTGTAAAGGACGAAACTGGTGCTGTGGCAGCTAAAGAAATTACAGTCACTCAAGCAAGTGCTTAAAACTGAAGGCGAGGGCAATTAAGCCTTCGCCTTTTTTACTTTATACTTATGGGATATTATTTTAAATTAGCATCTGCAATCTATAACGATATAGTGTCTGGACTTAGAGGTTATACTACTACAAACACATTATCAATAGAACAACTAGAAGATGATATTGTAGATGAAAGATTGCAAATCATTAAGGAATATTCCATGAAAGGACTTATTCCTAAGAGGGATTTATTAATGTCTATTAATTGTATCAACGTAGACTGTAAGGATATAGAGAGCTGTACCTGTGGCAATAAAGCAGATGGTACACCAACATTCCACTTTGAAATACCACAGTTACTAACTGAGTTCGGAGGAGGAATTGAATACATAGGCTCTGTAGATAAAGGACAGCCATTTATATGGTACATAAGTCCAACAGTAATGCAATATCATAAATACAGAAAGAGGGCTAAGAACAGACCTTATGTGTATATTGATGTTACTCCTAATGTCAACAATATGTATGACTGCTGGATATTCAATCTTCCAGTTATAAAGCAAGTATCTGTGGTAGGTATATTCAAAGATCCACGTCAGTTACAAACTTATGGATGTTGTTCTGCATTAGACATTAATAATATGACTTTCATCGATGCAGAAATAAAGAAGAGATTGACGGAGAAGAAGCTAAGATATTATCGTCAGCTTCAATCTCCATTGTTACCTAACGACCAAGCACCACATTAATATGGAAAACTTCCAATCAGCATATGCTCAAGCTAATCTACTATATGGTATTGAATTAGCACCAGAAGAGTTTGAAGAAATAGGTCTGATTGCCTGGAATAAGATAGGTAATAGACAAACTAAACTATACAGATATAGATGTAAGATAGATTGTGAAACCTTAACGGTTACACTACCATGTAATTGTGACTTTGTTGAGGCTGTAACATACGACTTTGAGGACTGGAGATATACTACTAATGATACAGTCAATGGAGATTATCAATCACAATTCATTGAGAACTATATTGAAGGACGTAAGGTATATAACAATCCATTCTATATTAGTGGTAAGCTAGCTAAGTATGAGAGAGTAAATGACACTCTTTACTTTGACAAGGATTATGGTTCAGTTAATATATTGTATAAGGGAATCTTACTAGATGATGATGGATTACCATTTATTAATGAGAAAGAGAAGGATGCAATAGCTTGTTATTGTGCATACACGGACAGGTTTAAAGAGGGCTGGAGTAAGCATAATCAAAATATGTTACAAGAGGCTCAACTTCTTGAGCAAAGGTGGTATAGACTATGTGATGCCGCTAGAGTTCCAATGTATATTAATCAGAATGATATGAATGAAATCCTTGATGCTAAGACAAGCTGGAATAGGAAGATATTTAATAAAACTTGGAAATTTGTAAAATAATGAATTACGCTACAGGATATGCCATGAATATAGACGAGTTATTCATCTCCTTTCCCACTAAGAAGATGAAGATGACTGCGAAGGCGTGTGAGGAATTAATAGGTAATAGGCACAAGGAAATCATCGCTAAGAAGATATTTAAGAGTGCCTTGAATATGGTTTTAGAAGATATAATTGAGAATAATGTAACATTTATTCTCCCAACTAGGTCTAGGAGAGCAGAGCTGAAGATGAAGCGATTCGAGAGGGATGAATTCTCTAAGGCGAGAAGAAATGGTAAGTGGGCTAAGGTAGACTTTCTAACATCTAACTTCTGTGCATATCAAATGGTGTTCCACTTTCAATCCGAAGGGGTTATGAGGGAGAAGTTAATATATCTAGACCCTGAGCATAGAGATAGGATATTAGAATATACTAATCAAGGTAAACAGTATTATTAATGCTAAAAAGTGTCAATGATTATTTACCGGAGCTAATAGCTCAATTCCCTACAGTACCTCCAGAGGATGTCAAACGAGCTGTTGAATATGGGTGGAGGATGCTATACTATTATAATCTTAGGGGATGTGATACTCTTATTAGTAGTACCAAGTACAGGTATTGGTTTTATTGTGGGCAACTTACACGTGACTCAATTAAACACTATAATTACTATAGGAGAATGCTTAGGAGGAAGCTAAGAGTACTGTATTCTAAAAAGGTTAAAGAGTGGGATGGATACTATTATATAGGATTAACAGAAGATGAATATAAATCAGTAGTTAAATCTACTACTGGAAGGGGAAGAAAGAAGAAGAATTTTATATTCCACAACAAATTCGGAATTAAGGTTTTTGATGAAGCTAAAGTATTTTATAGCTGGTCTAAATATATCGTAAGGTATAGATATGTTACCGATATGGGATATACATTCTTTAAAGATACAATGAAATGCAATGACTTAGAAGTTGCATTAGTAAGAGATAACCCAAGTACGTTCAAGGACATACTTATTAGTAGTAACAACTATGAACTTATAAAATATGAGAAAAGAAGCAATTAATACCTTTGGGGAAGGTTTAATAATGGATTTACATCCACTAACTACCCCTAGTAATGTATTAACGAACTGCTTAAACGGTACTATAATAACGTACAATGGTAATGAATTTGTACTGCAGAATGATATGGGGAATGGAGAAGTCCATACTGCCTATCTTGATAAAGGTTATGTACCTGTAGGAATGAAAGAGCATGGAGGTATAATCTATGTAGCTGCCCATAATCCTGTCACTGGTAAGAGTCAGATAGGCTCATTCCCCTCCCCTCAGCAACTATATGAAGGAGAAGATTTGAATGTAACACCTATACGGTTTGACTTCTCCAAGTTTATAACGATGAAGGGAAATGTACCTTACATAGAATTGGAATACTATAAGGAAAGGTTATTCCAGACTGAGAACACAGGTGAAGTAAAGATATTTCATCCTGGTGATAGGTTTGTAATAACTTCTACTACTATAGATACTGCTATAAAAGAAGCTATAAACAAAGGTGTAGTTAAATTAAGACTTGGGGTTATAAATAGCAGTGGCAACATTGATTATATAGATGAGAAGAACTTAAAGATATATAAAAATGGGTTGTGGATTTACGAGAATACTGACACTCCTATGTTAGATGTTATTAAATCTAAAGAAGTTGTACAAGTATTTAGCGCTAAATCATCTGGGGCATTAATTTTAGTAATTGAGCTAAAGACCTTTGATACATTTAACCTAATAAGAAAGTATTCATGTAATGATGAATCCAAGGTTATCAGTGTAGAGTTCTCAAGTGAAACTACTGGTGTATATGAAGGAACATCTAAGAAGAATCCAGCTGAGATTGGAATATTAGAGGAGACTGATTATGCAGTAAAATCTACAATCGTTAAAAGTGGTAAAACAGGTAAACAAACATATAAAATATTACCAGTCTGCCCTTATGGTGCATTAGAGAGAATGGCTAAAATTGGCACTATAGACTTTGATGCTATTAGAACTAATTCTGAGGTATTAGGGGAGTGGAGATTCTATGTGACAGATACATATCTAAAGATTGGTTGGGGGTATGACTACTACAATTTGAATGAAGACTCTAACATTACCAAAATTGAGTTTACATTCATTGATATAAATGATTCAGCTGAGGCTAAATCTGCTGCAACTCTAAACGGTGATTATGTATATACCATATCTAAAGAATACTATAATGGTTCTTTCGAAGAGATAATTCCATTCGGAGATTCAACAATTAGAAAGAGTTGGATATACATAGTAAGAATAGATAGGTATGTAGGAGGTACTAAGAAGACGGTTGGATATGAGTTAGTATATACTGGAAGCTATTTCAATGATAGCTTTGAAGAAACTCCAGACTTTAATAAGCTACCTAGTGGAAGTGCGAGACAGAAAGTTTTATTAGGAACTAAGAATGAGGTAAATACATCTGTAAGGAATGGAAATATCACTACTGCTATTAAAGTTCATGATAGTCAGACATTTGTAGACAAGGACGTAGTTAGCCCATTAGACTATATTAAGGAAGTTCCATCTGATGCTAAACCTAATTACAGATATAACACAAGGAAGACAGGTGTATATGATGTTATCATTAGACCAGCCGCAGACTTTGATTTTGATGATAGAACTTATGCAGGTAAACCAGACCAAAGTGTAATAAATAACTTCTTTGGTTCTACCCCAACAGCTACATTTGGCAAACCTGACAATAGTAACATTGCCTTTAGTAACAGCTCTACATTGACCTCAGAGATAGGTGCTGACCAGTTATTTGAAAAGACTGAGAACTTTACTTGGGATAATTCTAAGAAAGAATTAAAGGGAAGGATATATACATCCAGAAACATTATAGCTGCAAATGGTCCTGTTAAATCAACAAGTGCAGAGATAGAGAAACTAATGCCTGTTTATAGCTCTTCTCTAGATACATCAGAGCTAAATAAACTATTTACGTTTAAAGAGGCTGATGATGTGTTATATTGTGTTACGGGAAGTCGAGGGCATTTAGCGTATAATTCTAGAGTACTTAGAGATGCACACACTAAAGGGGACTTTAGGGGTCCGGATGGTGGGGCAGGAGTCAATGAAGAAGGATTGAGAGCCTGTTTAGCTAGTATGGGTAATGGTACAATTGGAATATTTGGTGGACATGACTGTGATGCTGCATCGTTAAGATTCAATGGTACTCAATATACTAATGCAGCTTGGTTTAGGAAAGACCAAGAGATAGATGATGAGGACAATTATCTAATAGCAACATGGAAAGATAAGGATGGTAATCATTGGCCCATTAATCTTGCATCTAGAAAGACTGAGAATGCAAATGTGCAAGTGGAATCCACACTAATAAGGGTGGAAAAGATGATTAAATGCTTCTTAAGCCAAATGCTAGTTGTAAAGAAAGGTAACAAGAGTTTTAGTTTCGTTGGTCCAAATAATCTAGAGTTTGTATACCATACTGCATTTAATACTAGCTGTGATGTTAATGTGCCAATTAACAATGCAGGTAAAGACATTGATGTAAACTTCTTCCTTGGGGAGAGTAAAGAATCTATCGAGTCCCATATGGCTAAATGGGTAGCTGCAATATCTGGACTTAAGAACTTTCTACCAATATTTAAGGTACATATGCCCACATCAGCTAAAGCAACTATTGAATATGGGGACAATATAAAATTTGATACAGATTCTAATATATTAAATTGCTACACAAGTGCATATTCCTACTATACTACTAGTGGAGGGTCACAATTTACTGATGAAGAAAGGGGCAAGATATTCATAGGGAAGCCTGCTTCTCCATTCTCGGCTAATAGTGATGGAAGTATTAATTTAGCTGTAAATAGTGATGGAACGTATCAAATTAATCAAGCCTCAGATTCTAATATGGTATCCTGGAGAAATGAGCCTATCTCATTAGGATATAGAATAAATGATAGGTTTATCAATATGTATGAGATAGAGGGGCGTTCGGGGGAAATTCCGGCAGGTTACTTCAATGATGTTAGAATACACAATATATCAACTGTGTTAGCAACTTGGACTGATGGAAAAGACCATAGTGGCTCTGCCCCAGATATGGCTATAAATATAGGGTTTGGACCTAAATCAATATTTCGTTATTAGTATATGAACTTCAAATCACTAAGTGGTAAGTCACTAAACTTAGACTTAGGATTAAATCAACTTCAACAAAAAGGAGCATTAGTTTATGAATATAACCCATTAAGGGTTTTAAGAACTAATGAGGATATAAGGGAACATGGGTCAGTTGTGTATCCTAAAGGTAGTTTAATTAACCTAGATACAGAACTACTTAACTTTGACCTGAACCATCCTATTGACATTGTTACTCAACAGTCTTATGATGGTTCAGTTAACCTTATCCTTAATGACGGAAGTACCTATCCTAAGTTAATTAATACAAGATTCTCATCTACTGGTATGAACACATATCAAATTGTAGATAGAGAAGGAGATAATGACACTAACATATATGACATAGATTCCTTTGAATCTGATATATCCCTTTATAAGAAGACTAACAATATTGCTAACCTTACATTCATGGGACTGAACACCAGTGGTAATTTAAGAGTTGGTAATTATGTGTTCTACTTTAAGTTATCGGATTCAGATGGGAATGAAACAGATTTTATAGCTGAGTCAGGCATAGTAACTTGCCATATTGGTAATTTGAATGACCCATCCTCTATACAAGGCGGAATTAGAGATGAAAACAGTTATAAGTCAGCTTCATTCTTACTAACTAACATAGATTCATCTTACAACAATGTGGTAGTTTACTATACAAGAAGTACATCTGACGTAGATGGAAATGAAATGACTACTTCATTTAAGATTATGAAACAGTTTGCCGTATACAATAATGTGGCTAAGATTAGTATTACTGGATTTGAAACTGTACAAGCTGTTAGTATTAATGATATTAACGTAGCATACAATGTGGTTAATAGTGCGGTAGCACAAACTACTTGTCAGAATATGCTATTCTTGGGCAATGTAGCTAATCCAGATATTCCATATAAAGAACTTACAGACCTATCTCTTCACTTCCTGCCAGAGTTAAATGTGGAGAACAATATAGGAAGAGTTGATAAAGACTATAAGGATAATTCCGGAGTAGCCCAACCATACGAGTATTACAATGTGATGAACATCTATAACAGACTCGGATATTGGAATGATGAAATCTACAGACTAGGAGTGGTATATATCCTTAATGACTATACCCTATCTCCTGTATTTAATATTAGGGGTATTAGTAGACTAGCCAAACCTGGGGATGCAGATAGAATAGATTGGAAGGATTATCCGCTATTTAAAGAAGGATTTGATCCGACTAGTACTAATGATATAGCTACTATCCAGGCTAATAGAGAATATATCCCCATTAATAAGGAAACATATAAGCTAGATAGTCAGAATGAAAACTCTAAGGGTGTAGTTAAAATTAAATATAACGGTAATCAATTAGCTGATAGTGGTACAATTCCGATTGGATTTGATATTAAGATTAGCAAAGATGCAGCTAGGGAATTAAGGAGATATACTAAAGGATTCTTCTTCGTAAGACAAAAGAGAATACCTACCACACTAGCTCAGGCAGTTACAATTGGGCTAGAGAATACAAGCTATCTGCCAGTTCTACCAACGAGTGATGATGAATATAGAGTAGAAAGATTCCTAGATGATGATGGAGTATTGACACATGACTTTGACAGAAGATGTAAAGATATTCCTTCCAAGTCTGTGTTAGAGGGATATGCTGCTTTATGTCCTGAGTTTGAACTAAGACAATCCTACTTCAATCAGCTATTTACTGGAACTCAATTTAACGTTAAGATGGCTAAGTCTCAGTTTACTAAGAAGTATTTTGAGAGAAGCGGAGTACATTTTTATAATACATCCTATAGCTATAATGATGCAACTCAAGATGAGGTGTACAATATAATGGCAGTTGGAGATAATGTTAAGTCACTTAAGGGGAAGAAACAATTATTCAGTGCAAGGGCTGGGGAAGCTGAGGAAGCATGGAGAGTATCATATTATGATTACACTAATAAATCATCTAATGCTAGGAATCTACTAAGGGGAAGTTGGGGGCCTTATATTGGTCTAGAAGGATACAACACTAGTAAAATGAGTCTTATTGATATTAAAATTCCTAACTATGAAGAGAATCTATTAGATACGTACTTTGAAGTGAGGTATGAGGATTCTTCAGCGTTCTATGCTATATGTAACAGAATGGTATGGGATGATATGGAGGAGGACGGAAGTAATATGATAGTTAAGGACTTGTTTAGAGGTGATTGCTATATAGGTAATTATACTCATAGAATGTGCAGGAATTTCCAAGATTCATCAGCTCCTACTAATGACGATATAGTAGACCAAATGTCATGGAAGGATAACTATACAATTAGTGATAGTGAGAAGAATAGTAAGATTAATAGGGGGGATGTAAATGCTATTAAGATGGGACATTGGGTTACTGTTAGGGTGTGCAGTAATATTAATTTATCTATGAGAAGTGTTGATATGTCATATACTTCAGAGCTAGGACTGACTGGCAAAGCTAGAGGATTCTATCCATTACAGGCTATGTCAGTTACTGGTGAATCTAAAATACCAGAATCATTTGTTATAAATGGGGGCATCAACTCTACTACATCTGATAAGTATTATTATGAACTACCAAATGTTCCTGCTATCAAGAATAAATTCCATATTAGAGTTATGTATTCTGATGTAAATGTTAATGACTCATTCAAGAATGGATATAGAGTATTCAAACTAACTCATTATAGAGACTATCCATTAACTTATGGTAGTATAGTTAAGCTAGTTGAATGGTTTGGTAGTATTATCTGTGTATTTGAACATGGTGTTGCTCTGATACCAGTCAATGAAAGAGCCGTTGCAGGTGAAGGTGCAGGCGGAAATATCTTCATAAATACCTCTAACGTACTGCCAGAGAATCCAAAAATGCTGTCTGATACATTCGGTACTCAGTGGTCAGAGAGTGTCATCAAGACCCCCTATTACGTCTACGGAGTGGATACAGTCGGGAAGAAGATTTGGAGAACTAATGGACAGACGTTTGAGGTTATCTCAGACTTTAAAGTACAGAAGTTCTTGAATGACAATATCTCACTTACTGAGAAAGAGAAGACTCCAATTATTGGTATTAGGAATGTGAAAACTCACTATAACAGATTTAAGCAAGATGTAATGTTTACATTCTATGATGATATTAACACATTGGAAGAGAATGTATGGAATCTGTGTTATAATGAGGTAATGCAGAAATTTGTAACATTCTATTCATGGGTTCCATCTTATTCTGAGAATATTGATAATATCTTCTTTAGCTTTGATAGAAACACATCTAAGACAATTACTAAGTTAACTTCTAATTACCCTCTTATTAGTATGCAGGGTGGGGCAGTAGTTGACAATGTACTAACAGTAGTAGATGGCAAAGCTAAGCTGGGTAATTTACAACTAAATCTAGATATTAGTGGTTCTAGTATTGAATATAGTATTGCTGACGATAGAGTTAGAAATAAGTTCTTTATTACTAATGGTAATCAAGTATCTGTTAATGCTAATTCTGTAGGTGATAGTAGATGGACAATACCTATTAAGGCTGTAGTTTATAATCAAGGAACTGACTTAGTTGAGGGTGAGGTTAAGAATGTAGTAAAAACATTATATTCTAATGTAACTGTAGTTACTAAGATGAGGTATGACTTACTAACTACTTCATTCTGGAAACATGGTCAAGCGGGATTAATGACTACTAGAAAACCTATTAGTCCTTGCTACTGGTATGGTAAGCAACATCCGTTTGAGTTGGAGTTTATCGTAGTTGACAATCCATCAGTTCATAAAATCTTTAATAATCTTCAGATTATAAGTAATAAAACTCAACCTGAATCATTCCATTTTGAAGTTGTCGGAGAAGTATATAACTTTGCTAACGACAAAAAGAATATGTATTTTAGGCAAGAGGCTACTAAGCATCTATACCAATACAATGGTGCAGATATAGTTTATAATCATGACTACTTGAATGTTATACCAGAACAAAGAGACATATTATATAGCACTACTAAGTACAAGGATATGTCAGTTATGTTCCCGTTATTCTATTCAAGGGTAAACAGTCTGAATGATATTGAAGACCATTACCAATCAATGACATCAGCTGGTAGAGATTACCAGCATATATCTGGTTCTGAGATTGTACATGATAAACAACTGAATGAATTTAGAATAGCTACTCATATTAAGGCATGTCCTTTTAAGAAGAGATATTTACAAGAGATAACTCAAGATAGATATAGCTCACTTATAGCAGCTGGATATACGAATGTACTAGTTCAAAATGGTAAATGGTATGAAGTTATGGAGTATGGCAGAATCAGTGGTAACATGGACTACTTAGAAGATAAGTGGGATATTCAAATACCATCTATAACTTACTGGGCTAAGAATGAATTAGCTTGGACTGTTAGAGACAAGGATGGTAATACATATCCTCCACTCAACTTAGTTAATAATCCATTACCTGAGAGTATGACTGCTCTAAATATTACTAGTGACTCTGATATTCCAACTGAATTAAGAGACCGAGGTTATAGTGCTGATTTCTTGTCATTAGATGTTAATAAATGGTCTGATGAAAGAAAGGAGACTAGAATTAGGGACAAATACATTAAGATTAAAGTGAGATATACTGGTGATGAGTTAGCTATAATAACAGCTTTAAAAACATTATATATCGTAAGTTATGCGTAAACGTATACAGAAATATCAAAATTCAGGGGTATTAACAGGGGGGAGTAATTTAACTCCTCCACTACCTGCAAGCCTTACTTCAATGATTCAGCAACCTCAGATACCTACGCAGTTAGAGCTTCCTGACACAGTTAGACAATGGAATAAGAACCAATCCTCCAATATACGAAGGACATACGCAAGGCAAAATAATCTCAATAAAGGTTTTGGACTAGCTGGAAGTATTGCTGATGTGGCTGGGAGTTTAATCCCGCAGACTGAACAGTCAGCTTTAACTACTGGACTAAATCAAGGCTATGATGCTGCTGCTAATGCTGTGTCTGCTATACCTGGAGTTGGTACTATTATAGGAGGTGCTATGAAAGTAGGTGGAATGTTATCAGACGGATTAACTGCATTGGGAGTAGGAACAGACCAAATGACTACAGCTGACAAGATATTGGATAGTAAGTTCCTCAAACTAACTCCAGTGGGTCTAATTAACTCTATTGGTGCTAAGAAAGCAGATACTATTACTAAAGACAACGAGGCATTCGAGCAGGTAGGGTCTTCTTATGGTGGAACCCAAGCTACTGTAGATGATGCTCTTACTAAGAGCGGTAAAAAGTATGGACTATTTAGTGGTGGGGCAAGAAATAAGGCTAATAAGCAAATACATAATGCTCAGATGCAGCAAGTTAAAATGGGTAATATAGCCGATGAAGCCCAAATGGCATTTGCGGCTTCTAACAATCCTCTACTTGGAACTCAATTACAGTTAAATGGGGGTTATCAGCAGAACACGGTAAGAGCTGGTAAGTCTGGCTTAAAGATGGATAAAGACTTCGCTAAGAGAGTAGTTAAATTATCTAAAGGTAAGAAGAGTAAAGCACAAAAGATTCAAGAAGAGGTAGCTGGATTTAAAAATGGAGGTGCAGTTAATGTGATTCCAGATGGTGCTTTACACGCTCATAAGCATCACTTAGAGGATGTAGATGAGAAGTTTGAGGAGGTAACTACTAAAGGTATTCCAGTTATTACAGAAGAGAAAGGTGGAGACATCAAACAGCACGCAGAGGTAGAGAGAGAAGAAATAATCTTCAATCTTGAGGTTACTAAGCAATTAGAGAAGCTAATGCAAGATGGTTCTGATGAAGCTGCTATTGAAGCTGGTAAACTACTTGTACATGAGATTCTTGAGAATACAGTTGATAACACAGGACTATTAAATACAGTTGAATAATGAAGATTGAAATAGGAGACAGAGAGTATAATGTAACTTGTGCTAGGACTGAAGAGGAGAGAATGAAAGGTCTACAAGGAGTTACAGAAATGAAAGATGATGAAGGAATGTTATTCTTCTTCGAGGAGCCTCAGACTGTAGGATTCTGGATGAAGGATACTAAAATTCCACTAGACATCATTTTCATTAATGAAGATATGGAAGTAATATCAGTATATCAGGGAGAACCTGAGAATGAGAATATAGCTGAGGAAGATGACGTACAATTTGTATTAGAAGTTAATCAAGGCTCTGGTATTAAAGAGGGGGATGAACTTGATATTGAAGAGGATGAAGAACTGCCTAAAATGAAGGTAATTGCTCCCGATGGTTCTACACAAATGGAATTGGAAGGAGGGGAGAGAATCTTTAGTAGAAAGAATACAAGAACTCTAATCAGAATGGCTAAGAGGGCTTCTAAATCAAAGAATGAGAAAGACTACAAGGCATTAGGTAAGAGAATGTTCACTTATCTAAAGCAGCAGGATGAAAGAGAGCCTGAATATGTATCGGCTAAAAGTTAATTATGAAAGGAATCATTTATAAGTACACCTCACCTAGTGGTAAATGCTACATAGAGCAAACTGTTAATGAAAATAAAAGAAGATATGAGCATAGATATAAAGCGTATTATGAAGATGGTAAGGACTACAAGCTGAGCGTGAACTAGGATACAGCAGTACATCCATTAGTAGGGTTTGTAATCATAAACAAGCCTTCCATGGAAAGAAAGGAGAAGATAAATATATGGAGCTTTACTCCAATAGAGAAGAAAGAGTAAATAAAAAAATAAGGGCGTTACCAGTGAATCAATCACCAGTAACGCCCTAATTATTTATATAAGGTTTAGTTGAGACATTATCTCCTTTACTTTACCTATTAAATATTCTATATCATTATTATTATCTATTCTGTAATCAAAACCTTCATAATTATCCAATGCTACTTCCGATGGGTGGGTATCATGGAAGGGGGTTTCCCTGTCGACTCTTATGATTATACCTCCTCTATCTTTAATGGCTTGGGCCTCAGAAGGGAATCTAACATCTGGGATAATCCAATGGTCATGCTCACTATAGTTTGTAAACAAGGCATCCACCCATAATGTTGGAGATATACTTCTTCCAACTTCAGTTCCAAATCTCTGCAGAAGTTCTCTATTAGTATAGTATCCTCCTTCAGGTTTGGCTATCTCACTGTAGGACATCTTAAATATATTATCTTCAAATGCCTCTACACGTACATTAAGTATAATAGCTAAGACTTGTTTAAGTTTATCAGCAAATGCGTGCTTATACCACATACTACCTAAAGAACTTGAACTCTTAAGTAGCATCTTTACAAATGTAAGCATATCCCCATCTCCGTACCTATTCCATATATCTAGTGCTTTAATAATCTTACATACTGTATCCTTGCCAGTTTGCTTTTTACCACTGATTCCAATCAACATTGTCTTATTCCTCTTTAGTTGGGTCTATATAATCCCAAATTGGCTTAGTTGCTCTAGTAGCTGCCACAGTATTAATTAGACCCTGATACAAAGATTTATCTCCTGATATAACACTTGAGAATGTATCTACGGTTCTGTTAAGAGTCTCAAATGCGAATGGGGTCCATTGCATTCCACGCCCAGCAACTGCATCAAGGAAGTTGAAATCATAGGCTGAATTAGTAAGTATTTTACTTCCAAGAGATAATGTTGCATTTATTACCGCATCATTCATGGTATCATTGCCTCGTTCTTTTATATCATCCTTAACAAATTCTGCTAGAGAACCACTAACTACAGCCCCCACAAATAATAGCATAAATAAATCATAGAACAACTGTCGTAAATTAGACCTATATGCCCTTCTAAGATTCTCATCCTCATTATTCCAGACGTCATTAGTCATCAATTTCCATCCTTCTCTTACACTACCTTTCTTATAAGACCCTACTATTAGGTCATTTAGAACCTTGTTAAGGGTTAATAAGATACCTTCCTCAAATCGTCCTTCCCACTTGTAGAATGGGAATCCTGTATCTTCAGTAGTTGCTTCATCTGTAATCTGACCTTTATCATCTAACTTATGGTAATACTTCTGTCCGTTCTCTTCATAATGAACTAGTCTACCTTGCAGTTTGATTCCCTCTGGAGCTAGATATTGATTCTTCTTAGAAGACCAGTATGTACACATTTGGAAGAATAATCCCCCAATTAGAGTACTTTGAAACATAGACTTCTTTTCATGGGAATAATATCCATATATTGAATCAGCCAAAGCTTTATGACTCTCAGATTGCTGGACAGTATATGCCTTTGGCAATGCATCTCCTACTTTAAATAATGAACCGTCTTCATTCCTAGTATGTTCTTTAACTAACTGGTGTGCCATAGTATAATACAATGCCTCTTGCTTCTTATAGTCTGGACTAGATGTATTTCCACTAGCGTAGGCACTAAATCGACTATCTTTCTTCCAGTCATAAACTAATTTACCATTTACCACAGAGTGTGCTTCCCAGCACCCATCTCCTCTCATTTGCGCCCCAAATATAGTCATTCTATTGTAGAAGTCGGGCCTAGATGCAAATCTAAAAGCGGATGCCCAGAAGTTCCATATACCAGCTTGGTCCGACTTTATCTTATCGGCATAGGTATTCATATCCATATCATTAAGTCCATACAGTTCATTCAGCAACTCCGACATAGACTTATTGTTGCCATAGTGAATAGCGTCTGCAATAGCATACTTATAGGCTTTAACCATATTCTCTTTAGTAAAAGCTAATCCTCCGTCAGGCTTTCGTATTACTAATGATATATCCTTCCAAATACCATCTAAGTGCTGATACATCTGTACTGGGGAAAATGCTAATGCAATCTTAGAAGCAAATCCCATCAATCCTCCAGTAATAGCTGCAAGCGGTTTACGGTCGTCGGAGATTAGAGATTGGTTAAATATCTTATTCCTAACATAGTCACTTAGATACTCTAGGTCGTCCTCAAACTTGTCATTTAGGATAGTACCCATATCACTAAGGTGAATAGCTAAGGCTTGCAACGATGGGAAGATTTCATCTAAGTGTTCCTTAGCAGAGTATGCAGTGATATGTTTGAGTAATAAAGTCTCAAGATTTGTTTCGAAGAACTCTGGCTTCCTATCTTCTATCAAACTTAGCCTTATATCTGAACCTTTCTCGCCTATGTCAAATGAGTTGGTCATTTCCCATAGCTCTCCTCTACGGACTTTTTCAATATTAGTATCGGTGGGGTCTAAGAATCCTTCTACCTTTGTTTTAGCCCTTTCTACAGCCTTTTTTAGATTCCAGTCCTGTAATTTATCCTTTATAGCAGATAGTAACCCCTTACTTGAAGCGATAGATGTAGCATTACCGGCAGCTAAGGGCAGTCTATAATACCTCACATCCCCAGATAATCGTAACTCTTCTATCTCTTCTTCAGACATATTCTTGAATCTATTAGCATTAACTGTCTTAAGGAAATACTTTAGGAACTTCCTTTGAGCTTCGGATAGCCCAGTTGTTGGGTCATCTGGGTTCTTCAATAATATATCCCCATCATCGGTATACACTATCATATCTCTGTATAGGGTGGCCTGATTGCCTATAGTTCTTTCTTTGAGATATGTAAATCCTTGGTCATTCTTTAGTTCATTTACTAGGTTTCTTATCTCACCTTGTGACCTGTTTACTGTGTCTCTGATATTTTGATATGCTACAGTTACCAGTGAAGTTAGCTTATTTAGAATTGGACTCTTCATATTACCTGGGTTATCAAGGTAAGTGCCCTCCAAACCAGCCTTCCATACATAGATAGATTCTAGCCATTTATCATGGTCACGAAGCTGTTGTCTAAAATCCAGACCATCAATCTCACCGATAGCCATTTCTAACATTCTATATACTTGAACATGAGGCATACCTATAATATCATCATTTGGTCTAGTATCATTAACGTTAGGAAACGCTTCCAGAAACTCCTTTCTAAGATTAAGGAGTTCTAACCTGAGCTTGGTTGGGTCTCCTATACAAGCATCTAAAGCACTGGTGGATTCTGCAAACTTTCTCCATTTCTTATTTATTTTAGTATCATCCCTTACATTAGATATAATCTCCCTAAACCTATTGTAGAATATATCATACCTATTTGCCATTTTAACTGGAGCCTTCCTTCCTTTTAGATTATTCACCCCAATCGGGGATAACTTGTCTAATTCATTAAAGCAGTATAATAATTGTTTATTATCAGCTGAGATACCTTCTTCTCTGAATGGGTTATATACACTTACTTCTCCTACTATAGCATTCTCCTCAAATAGGCTAGGTAAGTTATTCAATACCAGCATAGCTTCCATCAGTTCGATGTTACCATTAACACTCTCCATCATTAATGAGTTGGGTTTGTTCTGTGATATTATATCACTTTCGAATGCACCAGTAAGTCCTCTCCTCCCTTTTACTAATTGCCTAGACCTTCTTAACATAGAAGTACTAATCTTTACTACATCTATTTGATTAGTAAACTTATTTCTAAGTAAAATACATCCTAAATATTCTGCAGGTTCACAATCCACCACTTCCCAGTTAGAATTACAATATCTAGACATCCTTCTTTGGAACCAACCATTTACACCTTTAAGGTTATCAGGAATCTGCGCTCTAGTAAACTCATAGTAAGGATTTTCTTCTTCTATAGCTTTTATTAGACCCTCCTTAATAACTTGTGTGGAGTTAATCTTATTATTAGCTATACTGTTCATTTCTCTTTTAACCATTACGAAGAGTTCCTCATAGGAATTGGCTTTAAGTGGGTGGCCATTACCCTTTGGAGTATATACGTATTTACCCGTTTCTGGGTTGGGTACATCTCCCTTACCTTCTTTTATGGTTTCAGTTACCATAGCATCTGTAATCTCTCCTGGAACACTATTATACTTAGGGAACCACTTTGACATTACACCAGTTACAGTTTGTAGTAGATTCTCAGTAGTAGCCTTAGTGATAAATGGTGCTGGAAGAAACTCATCAATGTTCTCTTGAATATTAATATTGGTCTTAACATCTTGAGTTAAATCTTCAACATGACCGGAGTATTCCTTTATACCACTGTAAGTCCAATCATCTCCTTCTCTTTTAAAGTCGGATAGCTGGATTGGGGCTACAAATAGTTTAGAACCACTAGTATTTATTCCATACTTTCTTAATAAACGTTCATATACACCCAGCTGGTACTTAAAGGTCAGAATCTTGGCAGAATCATAACCAGTTTCAGAAGCTGTACCTATGTAAGGTCTAGGTGATGTCTTGTAGTCAATAATGTGAACGTTTCCCCTTTTATCAATTACTAATAAGTCAATAACTCCTAACAACTTGTTAGGATTGCCTGATTCATTTATTTGTGAGGTAACTCCAGAGACTGCCACTTCTGGAAGGTATATTAAGTCTTCTCCCAACTCTCTTTGTAAAGACTTCTCTAAGTCTCGGCAGTATTTAACAGTTTCAGCAATAACTTTACTAGGAACTAAATTAGTATCTAGGATTGATGGGAAATATGTATTAATTAAAAAGTTATCATCTGACTCTCGTATATTCCTTCCACTCTTGGATTCACTGAAATACTTCTGCATTGCTTTATGAAGTTCAGTACCTATTTTACCCTGAGTCTTCCATTTATTCTCAATAACCTCCCTAGCTCTGGCAAATTCTTCATCACTTACTATAGGTCTAGTTTCAGCCCCCTCTCCAAATATGGCAGCAGCTTCTTCTTTATCAAAGTTACCTCCAGCCCATCTTGGTCTAATCTCTTTCCAATAGTTCTCAGGTCTAAATTCTGGGAATAATAAATCCCCGCCCAGGTTTCTCAGACCTTGCAGAAACTTATTAACACCAATATATCCATTGCCAGACATATTAATGTTTTCAATATCATTCTTGCCATCTTCCGTTTCAGAGATAGTCTTACTTGCCTTAAGAGCTTCAGTGTCCATTTTTAGATTCATTATAGAATCATAAGTTTGAACAGCTCTATTACTCTTGGCAAATACAATGTCTCCATACTTAGATACTAAATGCCTTCTTTCAAGTAAGAAATCATCTAGCTCTAACTCAGATTGGAAGATATGTCCTTTGTAATCATATATACACCCCATTATCCACAAAATTCTTTTAGGTCTTTACTTTTCATCAAATCTGATTTAACATTGGCTAATACTCTATGAACCTCAGCAGACTTAACATTAAAGGTTCCAGAGTATTGGTTGTTTGTTAATGCCGAGCCTAAGTATTCTGATAGCTTTACTAAAGAAGAGTTAAATAAGTCTTTTGGATTCATAGTAGTCACACTTTGTTTACCAAATAATACAGAATCAAGTACTCTATTCATATTATAGAATGTTTTATGTAATACATTAGCTGGTAACTTATTAATAACACTTCTCTGTCCTGTTATATATTTTGAGAACTCTGATACTAGTAGTTCTTCATTTATGTCTGAATCTGTTCTATTCTTATAGTCTCTAGCCAACATTGACCTATTAGGTAGTTCATTCATGGCTTCTACCATTGAAAAGTATAGCTGAGGGTCGCTATATCTAATTGAGCCTAAGAATAGATGTAACATTTCATGTAGCGGAGCATCAATACTAGAATTATCCATATTGATGTATATATCTCCATTATAGATGAAAGCATTAGTTGTCTTAGCATCATCTACTATTCCATTCCATTGTTCTGAAGACAATTCTCCATTAGTGATACCAATGAAGTTAATTCCATATAAATTTGCTAGCTTCTCTAATATGCTATTAAAAACTCCAACATTTCTAGAAGGGGATGTGACGTCATCTATGATTATTCCTCCTTCATATACATTGTCCCACTTATTAGGGCGCTTTTTAACTTGTATAGTTGAAACTTTACTAGAAGGGATTAATTCTACTTCTAAGTCCCTATACGTATTGTTTATTCTAATATTAGCTTCTTTAACATCTGTCGTTCCTGTTTGAGAAAGTATCTTATCGTTCTTTACAAAGCTTGTATCATCTATTGTTTTTACTGACAAAGAACTATTTAAGTAAGGTCTAGAGTCAGCTCCAGGTATCTCATCAAGCTCTGGATACCTACCAAATTTATCTACAAATGTAGATACAAAAGCATTAAATTTAAATCCAGAGAGACCAGACATCTTTAACAATGTCTGGCACTCTACTGAATTTTTATTAAGACATACTGCCATAAAAATTAACAAGGATTGTCTAATAATTGAGCTATGATTGCAGAATATTGCAGACTATCAATAGTTTTAACATTCATACCATCAACAACTCTAGTTACATAAGGTATATCTAAGTCTGATTCAGAACCACCTAAGGATTCAGCCAGTTTAACTAAAGTCTCTCTACTGTAAGTTTTACCCCTATAGTTTATAGATTTTAGATTCCTATCAACATCAAGATTAATCACAGAGTTTGAGTCAATTCTTATGTTATGGTCATTATATGTATCAGCAACATCCCAAGGATTAGTATAGTTAGTGTTTTCAATAACTCTTGTATAATCCTCTAGGTTTGGTCCATATTGATAACCTCCCATATCCCCACTGTCATAATCATCGGATACGAAATCCATATAATCAGAATCATATTCAAAATCCCCATCTACCTCCGGGTTATCCATTGAATTAGACTTCCTAACAAATAAGTGATATTTCATATTAGAATCATCATAGCTTCTAACATAATACTTAGATGAATAGTTAGTATCTTCAATAGGAGCACACCATTTTAGAGCTTCGTCATAAGTGAAGTCTACCCCCTCAACTAACATTGAGTTAGAATCAAGTACGGACGTAAACTTATGAAACTCCTCTATTAATGGAGAGGATTTTGTTCTGATAATATCCTCAAAGATAGTAGTTAAAGAACTTTGAGATACAGTATTATTAAAGTTTATTAGATTATAATAGAAGAATAGGTCTATCAATGGATACCCTTGATATGTTGGAGTACCTTGTAATTGGTTAAAGGCTCTCTTATACCTATTAAAACGCTCTACCTCCGAGCCAGTCTTTGGTAACATATTAGTTGGCAAAGAATATACGAATGCAGCATTACCACTAAGGGTTCTATCTAATCTAATTGGACTTAAAGATTGAATAAATTCATTAGGTTCTATATCCTTTAATTCAGGAATTACCACAGAATCCATCCACATTTTAAATGACTCGTTACCCCATCTTGTTCCTAACATAATAGGAGTATTACCTTGAGTAGTAAATGTGTTACCAATACTATTCATAATAGTAACACCAGCTGGGATTGTGATTACCTTCTCAGAAGTTTTCATCCAAGTGTTTCTAAGAGTCATATCACAGAATGATTGTAACTTCTTATAAACATTAGACCTTTCTTTACTACTGTAGAAGCCGCCATCCTTAATAATTCTAGGACCTAAATCCCTCATCATTCTGTACTTGGACATAACCATATACTTACTTTCTACATCCATATGGAAGGCTTTCAAATACCCTCTATAGTGAGGCACAGACCATGCTGCATCCAATACATTGAAGGAGTGCTTTAATCCTCCATACAGGGAGATTAAAGTGTTTCTATATTCCTCATCAGACATAAATTTGCTAAAGGAGATTCTATATGGATTGTCAGTATTATTAGTTAGATTTCTTAGCTTTGCTATAACATCAGAAACCTTCATAATCATTCCGTCAACCATTACAGTACCTTCTTTCTCTTCAGCTGATATTTCCTTAATTCTATCTTCAAAGATTCCTTCGAACTTATCAATAAATTTAAGGGAGTCTTCAACACTATTAGAGAGACCTTGATTGAGGGCATAGATACCTCTCAATCTACCCATTTCAGATGCACCTTGGACTAGCTGTTTGATTGAATCAATAACTCTGTATTGAACCCCTTCCGAGTTAATGATAATATCGTTGTTTATCGTATTAACAAACCTGATATAATCAGACAACTCTTCTAAGAATTTATACATTGAGACTTTATTCATAGATACATCCATAGACTTGATTCTCTTTCTTAAACTGTCAATCAATTCATGACCTTTAGATAAGTCAGAGAGTCTATATTGCAACATTTTACCTATTACAAAATCAGATGCATCTGTCCCAAACTCACTCTTTAGTATAGAAACAAATTCTGGGTCTAACTCCCCGATACTTGGACCATTCTCGATATATCTAATAGCGCTAGTAATTGACATACCAGCCTTTCTATTAAATACATTAGAATCCATGAGCTTAGAGAGTATACGAGCAGTTCTGGACATCATAGCTCCAGCTAAATCCTTAAGAGGAATTCCAATCGCTGTACCGTAAGTATATAATCCCATCATATTAGGTCCGGCATTGATTTTAGCCAATATCGGGTCTTTAGCATTATCAGTTGCAGCTGACATCAATGCTGAGAATACTAGCTTAGCATCTGTATCATTGTCTACACTTTGTAATGCATCTAATACTTCAAGATTACTTATGGATTCGGGACTATCAGTATACGAATTAGCTAGCAATCTGAATCTACTACCACAAATAACTCTATTAAATAGTAGACCATATTGTTTCATTGGGTTATTACTATTTAATGTGGCATTATTGTAGTAAGTTAGACCATCAAATACCTTAATGGCAGATGCAACTATACCAACATTCTTCTTACCAGATTGAAAGTCATACATGGACTCATACTTATTTACTACATTACCTGGAGTAAATTGTAGAGTTCTCTGACCTTCTGTTGACCCTTTAGCTATATCCTTTAACAGAGCTACAGCATCATCAATAGATGATTGTGACTGCATTAAGTTAATAGGATTATCACTAATCTTAAACATATAAGAGGATATGAAATTCTTAATCATATCTTCGGGATTGCTAGAGTTCCTTACATATAAGTTATGTCGGTCAATCAGTTCCTTGATTTTATCAAATGGAAGATTAGAGCCTTTAGGAATATATAGCTTACCACCATTCCTCTTAACCATTCTTAAGAAATTCGATAGAGATTGTATCGAACCTAAAGAATTGTCCAAGTCATATTCTGGCAGAAATACTACTTCTGAACCGTTAAAGTTAAACAATTTACCTGAACCTACAAAATCATGTGCCCAATTAGTTAATGATGCATCATCAGCTTCAACTAATTCTAACTCTTTATTTGTAGGGAATGGAAGTTTCTCAGATTCGGCTAGAGCATTCTGAGAACTTAAATTAAAGTAGGGACTCCATCCAACATATTTACCTGTTCTGTCAAATGAATGACCTAATAAGGAAACCTTATCAATATCCAAGTCAGAACCTTGTAACCAGAACTGGAAATAATTTACATAGGCGGAGTTTGTGTCTGTTTCATCAAATCCTACTACTCTCATTGGCATGAACGATTGCATAGACTGGGCAGGAATACGAGCAGCTAAGACATCCAAAGATTTAATAAAAGATGTATGCAATTCTGCAGCAGCATCTCTTATAGCATCAATGTTTGGGTCTTCAATTTTAGCTCTAGGATTAGTTCTCAATTTATCAATACTCTCAGAATATAGTCTGTTTACATAAGTTATAATGTCAGTAGGGTTACTCTTACCCATATATTTAGCAAATCTTCTAGCTACTTTGGATTTAGAGTTCAGTATAGGTTGAATAATCTTACTAACTTCTTCACTTGTGGCAGCACTATTAGATACTCTGATAGTATGATAGTTGAAAGAATCAATATAGAATTGAGTGTTGTTGGTAATAATTATCTCATTACCATTAGCATCCACATATACCCTATCAGATTCATCAGACAGTCTGTGTAGCTTCTCTCCAGAGCTATTAACTCTGTAAAGTTTAGCCCCATCCCATCTAGTCTCAATTTCTATAGGAGTTAGATGAGTGTTCTTATAAACTCTCTTATCAACTAAGTATACGTGTTTGCCGTTTAGCCTCTTCAATTCAATATCAAAATCGGCATCACTAACCTTACTTTCCCAGTTAGATAACATTCTCTTTAGGAAGAATGTATCATCATTCTTGATAGTAGATAGACTATCTCCCCTCTTCAATCCAAATCTACTTGCGTAGATTTTAGGCATTATTAACTCAAATGGTTGAGTTTGAAGAGAAGACTTGTCAACTTGTACTGTCACTCCGTTAATGACTACAGTATCTAGTTTACCGTTACTTACTGCTCCAAGGGCATTTTGGAGTTCTCTTCTTAGCAGTATCTTCTCTTGAGGGTCAACAGTAGCGTATAGTGATTTAACTACATCTAAATCCCACATATTATAAAGGTTGCCCTGAACATCTCTAAATGTGAAATTATATGAGGCTAAATCTCTACCAGCAGTAATGTTTTCAACTATACGGAAGTCTTTGTCAGCTAGCCTGCTTTCCAAATCCCAATATTGTTGAGGCGTTTCTATAAACTCAGTACTGGTAATCCCATCTACCGTAATTGTATAGTACCTACCAAGCTTCAGTTCAGATAAGTTAGTTATAGGTTTAGAATTGTATAATTCTTGTAACTTTTGAATTTCTTCATCATTATTAAAAGAGTCATACATTCTATCTCCATATAACTTCCAAATCTTATGAGAGGGATTTAACACTGCAAGGCTACCATTAAATTTAAGTCTGATAGCCGCCTTAGTAAGTGTGGCAGAAATAGAAGAGAAGATTCCATTAAAAACACTAGGATTACTATATGGAATTGTACCTTCTACATTCTTATAGGTTATTAACTTACCCGCCCTAGAATCTTCTATTAGAGTATCCATAACAGCTTGCATTAGATTGCCGTCCCTACTTGTACTATTCTGGATAGATTTAACTATAGTAGATATGATTGCATCCTTGAACTTGGATGCATCTTTAGTGTCTACATACTGTTCAAATCCTTCAACATAGTCATTGATTCCGGCTTCTGATAGTGCAAACATAGCCTCATAAACTTCTCCAGCTTGTTCTGTAGTATAACCCCTCGAAGCCAAAGCATTGATTACTTGAGTCATAATTGATAAAGTAGATTCATCAGCAGTATGCTCTGCATCTAACTGAATACCAATATCATCAGTTCTAAACTTCATTGTCAAGTATGGGTTATCATCAAAATAAGCATGTTTCAGGTTTACGTTGGCTGCCCCTTGCTTAATAGCACCAGCGGTTACTACATACTGAATAGAAGACCATTTTAGAGGTTGGTACACATCTGATTGAGAGACAACTGAGTCCTTCAGTTTAATCCCCACACCGTTAACAGCTTTGACTACATTTCTTACTGAAACCTCAGACGGAATTAACCCATCTTCAGATTGTGAATAAGACTTCCATCCTCCAAACATTTGGAATAAACCAAAGTTGTTTGTAACAGGATAGAGTGTAGTTCCACTGTTCGTAACCCTAGGAGCTTCCCCTGGTTTGGGGGTAATCTCAGCAGGGAGTTGTTTTACTATAGTACCATCAGGTTCTACTTCTGACTTAATTATCATATATGTACCATCCTCTGGCATATAGGTGATACTATTAATCATGTAGAATTTGCCATCTGTTCCCTTATAGTAAACGTCTTCGTAAGATATAGGATTGCCTTGGAAATCTATAAGCACATTACCATTAAATAATACTCCTTCGAATTCCCAATTCTTACTCCACATCTTCTTAACCATCCTTTGTAGGAATTTGCTGTTACTCATAGTATAGTTAGTAAGGGCGAATGTGGCAGTTTTGATAATACCCCCGGTAGCACTTCCTTCTTTATAAAAATGCACAAAAGGTTTCTTATCAGCGCCTACCTTAGCCCCACCAAGAGAATTATTCTCCAAATACATTGTTTCAGGAGATGCAAATGTACTACCATCATATTGTTTAACCCCATGCTCATCATGGTCTCCCATAGGATTATAGGTAGGAGCAGTATCATCCTCGATAACGGCAATAGTATACTCAGGTAATATTCCGTTTATTAAGCCTTGGCTCATAACCTGCTTAGCAGCTGTGTCTGATACATTTCTCTTATGCTGAGCAATGTACCTTGCAGCCTCCTCAACTAAATCATTAGGACTAGCTGTGGCTTTCTTCGCTGGATGATTAGCATGAGTACCTACAGTAGTTAGAACATACTCTTGACTAAGAAGATAATCTATTACATTAAATCTAGCTAGGTCAGGGTGAAGTTGTAACTCACCGCCTCTTATTTCTAAGAACTTAGAGAAACTAAATCCAGGACTTCCCCAATTATAAGATATTCCATTCTCAGTGTAACCTCCAATAGAATACAGGTCAGACCATTTAGTAATATCAAAAGTTTTACCAAAGTTGGTATACTTAGCTAATATTACCCGCTTAGTAGAGAATTTTATCCAATCTTTATTCTTAGCTAGATAGGCTACTTCGGGAGTAGTAAGTGCATTACCTCTCTCATCAGTAGTTTCAATTGTAAAATCATTATCAAGTAAGTCAGTTAATAGTTCTACCTCCTTAATTCTCCAGAAGTCGTCACTATTGGTTAACTTGCCAAATACCTCTTCCACATTAAGTCCAGCCCTAGTAAAATACTCAGGATTAAACCTATTAGTAAGGGATATTAGTGTTCTGTTAAATGAAAGAGTTTTACCTCCCTGAAATGATACCTCGTCTTTAATCTCCAATTCTGGACCTCTAACCACATTCTGATAAACCCTTAATACTTCTTCAAGTACCTTCCTAGAATCATTTCCATAAACGGTATTCACTTCTGCGAAATTAGTCATAGGATTAAATACAGGAATTATTCCCTTACTTGCTAATAAGGGATATTGAGTCGGATTGTTGAACACTAAAGAACTGTCTATACTCTTAAGGGCAGAGTTTAATCTCTCCCATTCAAAGGTTATGGAGTTTACTATCTTTGCATAACAATCCCCAAGCTCTTTATTAATAATAGCTATGGTCTCATCTTTAGTTAATTTATTGAAGGGTTTACCTAGAGAGCTAAGGGCGTTTAGATTTTCAACCATGTGAAACAAAGTAGACTTATCTGAGATAACAGAAGGTAAGAAAGCAGCATCTGTATTTCCAGCAATATTACATAAATAATTACTTACAAATGCAGTATAGAAGGATTCTGGCATATTAAAATCAATATGCTTCTTACTATCAGTCCTACCTTTATACTCTCTCGATACCACCATTCCTCTATGCAAGAATGTATTATTCAGAAGGGATAATCCATTAGTAGCGGAATTCATATTCATACACTGATTTGTCCACTGACTTCTGTAGTTAGTACCAAGCATTGACATAGCAACTCCAGATAATGCACGACCTTCTCCGTCCCTGTTTATACCACTAACATAAGCATCTGTAGTCATAGCATAGGCAGCAGCTAAATCCTCCATTACTGGTACATAGCTAGGAAGTAGAACACCAATATCCTTAGCTCCCCTTTTTATAGAGGTTAGGTTCTCAGTTCCAAATACCTCCTCTTGCTTTCTTCTAAACTCCTGTGTACTTGTTTCTTTAGGAACCAAGTTATGAGAGAAGTAAGAGTTAAAGAATATACTAGTACTAAGTTGAAGTAGGTCACTAATTGCTGCATCATATTGAATGTTACCATTTTTCGTCTTTAATGCAAGATAGCTTTCAACTAATGGTCCATCAGAAACAAAGTCTAAATATAAGAATTCCTTGAAGAATTGAAGAGCCTTATTCCAATCTTCCTCACCGTTAAATGAAACTAATGCTTTACCGTCTCTTGATATAGAGAAGGCATTAGACCTCTTCGCTTTTGGATTGAATTGAATAGACACATTCAAGTCTGGTATATGGAATCTAAATACAGAAATAGTCTTCACACCTTCCTTGGGGTCTGTAACCTTATCTTCCTCATATCTAGGATTATACTTAGCAATCATTGATTCATACTTAGTAGGAGCTGTAACGCTCAACGCAGATGAAATACTTCTTTCAAGTTGATTCCTTAATTGCCTGTTAAGATTATCCCTCAAAGTTGCTCTAACTATATCCCCATCCTCATTAACTCTATATTGCACAAAATCAAGAGGACTAGCAGTTGCCACTAATTGGCAGATAAAGGAATAGTAGTTAGTATCAAGAACATTGTTCTTATAAATCCCAAATAAGGAGTGTGCATCACTACTAAAGATTCCTTGCCTCAATGAATAAACTAAGTTCTTCTCTATGCTTCTAAACCCTCTAAGTAACTCATAGTTGCTGTTAAAGAATGAATCATCACACAATAATTCAAATAGTACATGATAGTTCTCAAGCACGTTACCTGTGCTAGCTGAGGATAATAATGTATAGAAAGATTTACCTTCAATAGAAGAACGCAAATGTTCAAACTGAGGATATTTAAGGAAGAACATCCCATCAAATATAAGAGAAGAATTGTGAATATCAGGAGAGTTAGTTAAACTCTTGATTTTAGATATAATATAGTTAAATGCGTCTAGTTTAACCTTCTTATCTGCAATCGGAGTACTATTTCCCCAAGTGTATATAGGAGAAGTCTCAACTAATAGCTTAGTTATGTCCGACACATGGTCATTCATATTTACATCTTTCTCCTTATCTCCCCAATTCCTACTATTGTTGGCTCCTGTACTTATAAGAGAATATCTATCTTCTGCACTATACTTAGGATAGTTCTCATTAATCTTCAAGACTTTCCCTAGTTTAGAACTAAGTAAATCATCAAAGTGATTTAGAATAACTAAACTATTATATGCCTTAATGAACTTCTTATCAATAATCCTATTCCTAGAATATATCTTTCTGAGTTCATCAGCAGTAAAGTGTGAATGGTGAAGGAACCTTTCCCCTATAGAGTTTAATTCTCCTACAGCGTTTAGATATGTCCCATCCTTCCACATAGTAAGATTAGACAGTTTCTCTAGAGTGTCCTGCACATCTTCTGATGGAAGTTTAGAATATGCATCCTTTAGATAGCCAACCACGTCTTGTAATAGAGTTTCTTGGTAATTCCTTAAGGCTTCATTAATTTCATGCTCAGTCTTAATTACCTTACCAGCTTCCCTATCCACAAGAAAACACTTAACTATATTATCAGTAACACTAGCTTCCATTGCTGAGGCAATTTCAGTTGCAGTACCATAATTAGTTACTATAAATCCTCTAATCCTTTGTTTTGCATCAGCGTTACCTTCAGGGTCATCCAGAGCATCCAACTTGGTAGGATTCTCTTCAGCAGTATCATCAATGTTACTACTTTGACCGGAAAGATAGGTAGTCATGTTGGTTGGAACTATATCATGCAATACTGGAGCAACCTCCATAACGAATGCATCAATAAAATCTGCAAGGTCGGAGAGGGACGTAATATCGTACCCCTCTCCTATCTCTTTCAGACTATTAATAAACATCGCCTTTCTACTAAATTCGTCTTTCTCCTCCCAGATTTCTTCCAGCGTGTCTTGTAATACATCCTGTAAGTCTAAGTTAGAGTCATTCTTGTTAAATTTACATTTACCCATGATTATAATTTAATTTTTATAGTTATTGGACATGAATTGTCAGTAGTGTTTAGACGAGCCTTTTCATCTTGCTTAGATTGTAAGAAATTTACCAAATTCTGAAGCATATCCTTCTGAGAACCTTCGAATTGGTCAATCTCCTCACTCATCCTTTTTATCATTTTAGAAGTCGCTCTCATAGCATTAACTTCCTTATTAAATGCCTCCACACCCTTCGCAGATTGCACCTTACCAAGTGTAGCAAAGTTAAATACACTAAGAATGTTCTTATATTCGGCTACTTCCTGTAATGAGCTTACCGAGAATACAGCAAGTTGAGTCCCAGTAGGAACACTTGTCTGTTTTATTAGAGTAATCTCATTGTTATTCAAATTTAGCTCTGCACTAAAGATTTCATTCCCCAAAGTTAAGGTAAATTTGTGAATATTTAAACTTAATTGGGAAATATCTGAAATGACAGAGTTAGACACATCAAGATTAGATGGTTTAGTACTTATATATACGTCAGAACCAATAGGTATTACTAGATGATTTGTCTTTCTATATGCATCTAAAACCTGCTCCTTAGAAAGTGTTTGTAGAGTATCTACATCCATTTCTGATATAACTGAAGCAGGTGCCTTGATGTTCATTGACCTAAAGATAGTATCAGCTGTAGGCTTAGGGGTTACTCCTATACGAGAGTTTCCAGCTAAATACCTATTATTGTCTCTACTACCTTTAAAGTTACCATTGTTAGTCATCTTGTTGACTATTGTTTCTAGTAATGGGTTTACGTTACCATAGAACGAAGGGCTATCTATCTTACCGTTAACCATAAATGGGTTATTATCAATAGAGTAGTTACCTGTATCATAAACTGCATCTAGAGCAATAGTGTCCGTAGAAGACTTACTATATTGTATGTTGTAGAATATTCCATCAATTTTATTTTGACCTAATATATGTTCTATAGAACGTAAATTAAGTTCCTTAAATATTCTACTAGTATTATCTGCGTTTGGAGGATATACAGAACCTAATAGATAGTTCTGAAGGGCTTGTCTAGCAGTAATGTTTCTATTCAGCCCTTTAATATCAACAGGACCATTAAGAATTTCCATTTGGGCTTTAACATCTCCCTCTGCGCTATCAAGTTTACCTATCAACTTCATTATACCATCGTATGCAGTAGTATTGTAGTTTAGGTCACTTGTCTCATAGCCAGGTTGAGCTGATAATATCTTTATAATCCTGTAGGCAGTAAAGTCATTACCTATCCTCTTAATAGAGTTCTTATCTCCAGAAACAATGCTTAGTAGATTATCAAAATATTCCTTAACTGATGCTTTAGGAGGAACAACATAAACTAACTTCACCTTCTTCTCCAAAGAACTATCCTCTAATTGTCTGTAGTAGTAATTCTCCAATTCTGCACCACTAAGCATTATATCATTACTAACAAGTACAAATGGATGTCCAGGTTTGGCAAAGTTTACGGTTTTATTTCCAAATGAGTAAACGCCCTTAGGAGATAATTTTACCTTAGAAATAGAAGTGCCAGGAACCTTTGATAATTCATCAAGGGTTATCCATTTACCGTCATATTTCAAATGGTCATTGTATTCATAATCAGAACCCTTAAGAGCATTAGTAATTGTCGGTCCTTGAGATTTAAGATTATTAGCCAATGTCCAATTTGCATCCTCCACGTAAAATACACCATTAGAGTTAAAGGTATACACCTTTAAGAAGTTAACTAAGGCATTTCCCCCTTCAATAGACGGATTAGCTTGAATAAATTTAATAAGTTCATTAAACTTATCAAACATAGAAGCACTAGGATTCCTTCTAGAAATCTCATTATATTCCTCTTTTATTGCCTTGAATTTGTCATTCTTAAATACAGTTAGAGGGTTAGGTAATATAGCTAAAGGTAGCTCTAATATATCATTAGCACCCTCTCCTATAATGATAGATAGTGTCTTTAGCTTAATATTCTTACTTTCTTCATCCTCAGAGAATATGTAGCTTAAAGATTCTGAACCCGCATCCTTTCTAAATCTTCCCCACTCTGCGTTATTGAATGTACTTGCAGAACTCTTAAATGCGAATGTACAATACACATCATCTCCGAGACCCAGAATTGCCTTTATCTTCTTGGTAAGCTCTCCCTTATCTGCTGTATTGAATATAACACTCCTTAAGTTACCTATGGTCTTATCAAATGTTTCTTTGTTCTTTACTCCAGGTAACTTATTCAGACCGAAGTAACTATCTAACCTTTTACTATTCTCTGGGGTTACTATTAGATTCCCATCCTTGTCAAATGAAGCTCCTGATTCAAATGTAGGGAATGTGTACATTAATAGGTCAAGAATAGATTCAGTCTTAGTACTAGAAACATGATTAGTTCCAGTTGTAGGTGCTGGAGGTGGGATTGTATCTTCGCTAGAAGCAAGGGTCTTATCCTTTATATCAGCCTCAGTGGGAAGCCCATTGTTAGTAATAATGACCTGCTCCTTAGTTCCATCATCCGTTACAGTCGTTACTACCTCAGAAGTCAGTCCAGCTTCAGGTACTACGGTTACAGAAGGAATAGTGGCATCCTTTTCCCTCTTAACCAATTTAGTAGGTTTATTATCTAAGGGAAGTTTATCTAACATATCCCTCCTCTCAGAAGAGAATGTCTTGATTCCATCTTTGGACAGTTCACTAACACTAGTAGAAGGGTCTTGGATAGAATTTAATAGATTCGAATTGTTAGTCTTATAGCTATCCTTAGTGTGAAGAACAATGCTACCCTGTATTGCTCTAGAGATTCCAGTGTAAAGGTCATCCCAATATTCCTCGTTCTCTAAACCAGCTGAATCGTCAATTATATAATACTTACCTTCAAGTCCTTGTGAAGAGTTACCTTGTTTAAAGTCCACTCTATCCTTATAAGTAGCACTAGAAAGTAATTTATATATCTCAGTATCAGTATCATAATAGATAAATCCAATCTTTTCATCTGGATTCATACTATTAATCATTAGGTCGATATCTTTCTTTACCAGCTCTATACTATACGGTGCAGAATTTCTTAGGTCATTTATATTATAAACCTTAGTTCCAAACAACCCAGAATCATCCTGATAGTAATGCATTGACACATCTGAATCGTAGTTATTACTCCTTAGTTTTGGTAGGATACTCTTAAGGTTATTGATATTAATTGTTACTTGCTGGTTGTTAGACCTCATAGATACTCCCAGTTTAGGACACCTTATAAAGTTACGGCGAGCTAACTGTATTGTATTTCTAACATTCTTTCCTTTATAGTCGATAAGATGCCTTCCAATAGCTTTACTTTGGTCAAAGTCCCCAGCCACAATAACTGGGATTCCATACTTCTGTGCAAATCTATTAACTAAATCCATATCAACTACAGTGTATCTTGACACCTCATCAATAAGGATTAGGGATGGAGCTTCTGAGATTTCATTTATCTTAAAGTTTGACCTAGTAATAAAGTTATCATCAAAATATATATCTCCATCATCAATTATAGATACTGGAATATCTTCCTCGGAAGATGGGTCTACTTCCTTAGATGATTTCTGAGGATAATCTTTGAAATCTTTCCATTCCTGGGTTACCCTCTTCATAAGGTGTTCTCTATCCAAAGTGGTAGCAGAATCAAGATTTAAATCAGCTTTTAAGCCCTTAGCACTATCTTCAGTAGCATGACCAATCCAAACACTCTTCAAAACCTCTGGATGGTATTTCTTTAGAAGTACTACAAGGTTATTAAATACGCCAGTAGTCTTACCACTTCCAGGAATACCCTCAATAAAGGTTACTCTAGAGAATCTTGGAGCAACCTGAGAGTCAAGTACTAATTCCCTAATAATTGGGGCATATTTCCACTCAGAATCAGTCATAGATGCTGCATAGTTCTTTAGGGAGGTATTTACAGCATCACAGAACTTATCAATCATGCCTCCGTTAAGAATTGAAGCATATCCCAAATAAGTAGCTAACTCTTGAGTAGGTATAGGAGCAATCTTATCACTAATAATAGACCTATATTCTCCATAGAAGTCAGATGCCTTAACAGCAGCTCTAGAGGCAATATACCAAACTACTGCATTATCATCTATATTAGTTGACTTAGAATTTAATGATTCTACGTTATCATCTATAGTAATCAAGCCAAAGTTATCTACGCTAATAAGCTTAGATAATGCTTCTGGGTCATTAACCTTATCACTATTAGCTTCAAAGAAGTTGTATATAGCATCATCGAGTTTTACCATCTCTGATTCTACCTGAAACCTTTCCTCCCTATTAAGACTTATCTTCTTAGCGGCAGATATTTCTTCAAGTTTACTCAGGCTACTTACTGTTCCTTCAAACTCAGCTTTACCTGCCCAATCATTAGGAATGTTAAGAATAAAGCTCTTTATTCTGTCATAGATAAGTATATTCTTATTATTTGCGGTTCTTGTTTGTTCTCCTAACTTCTGAGCATTATTTGCAGCTATTATCTTTTGGAAGGTTTTAAGACGTAACTCAATACCTTCTAGGTCTTGCATCATTGCATCAGCCACATTAGACTGTAATTCTGCTAGATTAGCCTCTGAATCCAATTCGTTTATAGTAGTATTCATACCATAAAGATTAGATAAATCAGCGTTGTCTACCCTAGCACTAAGTAATTGGGCCTTAAATATATTAATCACTGAAAGAGCTTCAGTAATCTGGTCAAGTCTCTCATTATTTAGGTTAAAGTTGGACAAATCATCCATATGCTCCCTTAACGAAGCATCAGTTTCTTTAAGAATATTAGATACCTTTACGTCAGAATCAGTAGTACTTAATGAGAATTGGTCTAAAAGTTCAATGATATTAGAATGCTGCAACTTATCAATTTGAGCTTTAGCATCTTCTATCTTGGTTGCCTCTATATAGCTCGTATCATCTCCGTATGTTTCTGCTTGGTTAATAAAATACCAGTATGCAGAATCTAAAGTGCCGTTTAATACTCTTTTCAATTCTGGATTAATATAACCTTGGTTCACAATAGGCTTAACAATAGCATCTATATGTGATGTTAAGAATTTACTAACAAACTTGTTATATTGCTCAGATTGAACCTCCATCGTATAATCTTCAGTTATTGGAGTATTTACTATATCAGTAAATGTTGCCTTCTCTGATTCAGAACCTAAAGTGGTTAACAGAGGACCAATAATACCCATTGATGAGCTTATATTGAACTCAGCCATCTCTTCTACAAAGGATTCAGAGTCCTTATTCTCATTAAGATGCTTGACATACCTATTTAGTCCGGTCTGTAAGATACTTAAAGTAGAGTGTAAGTTTTCATCAAGATTCTCGTAGTACTTTAGACTATGGTTTTGGAATAAGGGCGCAACAACCTTAGCTATTGATTTATGGATTGAGGCAGCAGTACGTACTGCATCTTTGAATCCTGAATTCTTCCATCCATCATACTCTTTTGATATTTCCTCTAATTCATTCTTAGGAATGTCAGTTACCTTTTTACCAGTTTTGTTCTCAGCATACTGTATAAGAGTTGGGGCTAAGTAGGCACTACTAACAGCAGTTGACATCTCAAATAGAGCATCATAGATGAGCTGAGGGGCTAAATCTCCTTTCATATATGCCTCCTTTCTCTCTATTGCTGCCTTTAATTCACCTTCTATTCTACTTCTCTCAGTCTTAGTAGATTCATCTCCATTCTCCTTTACCTGAGCGTCGGTAGGTCCACCATTATCCATACGCTCTTGGGTTCCACCCAGTCCGTTAAGTTGATTGGTTAAAGTTACAATCTTCTCACAAACACTGTTGTAGTCTTGTAAGTAGCTTGCAGCCACTCTACTATTCTTAAGAGCAGAGAATCTTAAATCATTAAGAGTTTGTGTGTCTAGAAATGTATCATCACTAATGGTTGCGCCTTGTGCAGACAAAGTATTAGTAATAAACTTGGCTATTCTCCTGACCTCGGATTTAGCAGCTAGGTCTTGGTTGTCAGTATCAGTACCTTGTGCCCATACCTTTCTTCCGCCTACTCCATCTACAAGTTTAGTGGCAGATAAGTACTTATTACCTAATTCCATCTTGTCTACCATCTTTAGGAAATCACCCATCTTGCCATTTCTAGCCATATATACTAGTTGTTGCATAGCTTGCTCATTATTCATCTGACCAAGCTGCCTAGCTTCTCTAAGGTTAGGTAAAGCATCAAACATAGCACCACCTAGCATACCTCCTACAAATGACATACCATATCTGTCGAACATATTGTCCCATGCTTGTAGTGGCTGTGTATCACTACCAGCTAACCACATTCCTAGATTAGTAACTGATTTAGCGAAGTCATACATAACCTCTTCAGATACTTCCTCTATACCTTCCCCAAGAGCATTGGCGGCAGTAGCTTTAAGTCCACTTTTACCCACAGAGTAGTTAGCTTGAGCAACATCCTTTCCGAGCTTGAATATCTTTTTCATCCACTCAACTTTTTGGACTTTAGAGCCGTTATCAATAGTCTTTCTTGAACCTTCTGTCAAAGTTTTGACTACCTGCTTCATCTGCTCCTTATCCATCCTAAGTTCAGGAAGTATCCATTCTCCTAACCTACTATTAATAATAGCATATTCTCCTGCAGCATATCCTAATGTAAGTAATGCAGCTTCCAGGTCGTTAGCACCCTGTTCCTTAGCTTCACCATAAGCATCTTGAACTGTAATACTAGTCATGTAAGCCTTAGATAGAAGTTCTCCTATCTTGTTGTAGCCCTTCATGTAGTTCTCTAGGTCATTCTGAGCTTTAAATGTATTGACTGCTTTTAATTCCTCAAAGTATCTTAAATCTCCAGCCTTTGGAGTTGCTACTTTAGCTTTTAGATAGCTATCAAGGTTTACATATTTAGCTTGAAACTCTTCTAGCTTTTTCATTTGGGCAGCCTCGGTAGCCATATTCTCCCCCTTAAATAGGGCAGGTGCGTATTTAAATATCCACCTCTGCTCATACATTTGCTTGAATACATCACCAGCCAGATTAATGAAGTTCTCCATAGACCATGCGTTATTCTGACCATACTCAGAAGTTGTAGGTTCTAAGGACTTAGTAAATCCTTCTACAGCCGATAGAAACTTATTATCACTGCCGGAGAATACTTTACCAAGAGTAGCTAAAATCTTAGTAGTTTCTAAAGCAATTCCAGCACCTATATACCAAGGGCTTATTCCAGGAATGAACATAGGAAGGATTGAGACTGCATTACGAGCTAAGGAGCCAACAACACTTTTATCAAGTCCGTCTGAGTCGAAGAAGTCATATTTATTGATTGCAGAACCATCTGTGGTTAGAGTATTTAACTTTGAAAGAACTCGTCTTCCATACACATCTCTACCGTCTAGATTCTCATAATAATATGTACCATTCTCGTTTAGTTTCAATTCCCCCTTCTTATGTTGAACCTTCTCTTTGGTTACTGGGTCAATATGCTCCCCGTCTTCATCCCATTGAGCCATAACTCTAGTATCCCAGAAGTCAGTCCAGAATGAGTCATTAGGGGAATCATGCCATACTGGATTAGCTCCATTAGCTACACCTATAGGGTTAGCTAATACTTTCTGAGTTTGGGCAGCCTCATCAGCTGACATAGTAGGAGCGTCTAATAGATTTAATCTTCTAATACCCCTTGTCTGCCTTAATGGGTTAACTTCTCTGGACAGATAAATATCTGGACCCTTCCTTCTTTGCTCAGGTTCAGCGAATATATTATCTCTATGGAATGTAGCCTGACTTAAAATATCTTCTTGGTAGGATTCATCAGCCAATTGATTATAAGTCTCAGCCATGTATTTATATACATTATCAAACTTAGCTTCATCAAATTTACCATCAGTTTGAAATGCAGGATTATCTTGAATTTGGGGAATGTTCTTATAAACACTTGCATCTGCTAATGAAGTGTTAGTGGCATCTAATCCTATTGCCTTAAAATCAGAGATAGAAAAGGTAGGATTAGATACTCTATTTAACAGCCAATCATTTTCCTTTGTATTTGTCATATTACTAGATTTTATAGTGTAGATAGTGAAGGACTTGGCACGTAAGTTTGTAATCGTTGCTTCTGTTGTTCTTTAGCTTCTATATCCATAGCATCATTACCTTGTATCGTAGGATAGTGCCCAGAGCCAAGTGAAGCATTAATAAGATTCTGTCTTACTGGTATGTACACAGAACCAGAGTATACATTATTACCGCTGGAGAATATGCCAGGCTGACTCATCTTAAATGATGCATCAGCTGCCTTTAATATTCTCTCTATACTTTCCCTTTCATTAATGTCAGTTACTTCACTAAGAGTATCATCCATTGTTGGGTCTTCTACGAATGCAGACTCATCTGCTGAGGCATCTAATACAGCGAATCTTCCATAGGCATTGGTATTTATTTGTCCATTAATGTACTTATATGGCAATTTATACTTAGCATAGATTTCATTTTTCTGAGCTTCATCCTTTATATCTCCTTCTCTAATCTCATTCTCAGCTAACTCTAATCTCTTTAATGAATCAATATCGGGCTTAAGCACCCCAGATTGTAATGCTTGTGTGTCAACAGGGAGGTCAACTGCGACTACATTAGAGCCATCTATAGCAACTCTACTTCTCTGAGATGAGTTTAATAACTGACCCCCCATCGTAGCATTCTTAAAGTCTAGAACTCCAGAGAATGTACTCCTTGCAGCATCCTCTAATGTAGCACTTCCTATAGTTTTACCAGAAGTATCAACTAATGGTGCACTATTGCCTGGTAGATTTAAACTATACGAATTTCCATTATTAATTTTATGGTTTTTAACCTCTCCTAGCCCAAGTAGGAATGCTTTGGCAGGGTCTGTAATGTTATTATCCCTACCTGATGTTTTAGCCTTCCCGCTAGCATCCATCTTCTCTTGTAAATCAAGTTTTAAGGTATGTTCCCCACTTAATGCCGATTGGGTCAGAGACATTAATAATTTTTTAACACCTTCCGCAGAGTTATCTCCTAAATACATAGCCGCCTTAGCTTGAAGAACAGTTCTCATATTCTTAGGTAGAGAGGTTAATAGATAGCCTAATGCCTGATTAGCCTGAGCTTGCTGGGATTTATCCATGCTGGACATTTTATAAAGTCCATCTACAGACATTCCAGATAGGTCCTCTCTACTAGGCTGTAAGGCAGCTAAATACTCCATTCCTTTTAATATTCTGCCAGATTGCTGACCTACATATCCCTCCCTTGACATTGAAGTAGTTCCTAACTTATTAACTACAGATTGTATATATTCGGTTATCTTAGGGATACCTACTGCATTACCTATAATGCTTGTAAGGTCAGTATTAAAAGCGGCATTTATACTATTAGCACGATAATTAGCCAGCTCTGAATTAGTCAAAATCTGTTCTGAATTAAGGTCAACATCATTTAGTGATTTCTTCTGTAGTTTACCCTCAGCATCAACGGTAATTACATGACCTCCGTCAGTTACAGCAATCTCGCCAAGCCCTCCATTTTTGTCAGCCTGGGTCATAGCATTCTTAAATCTTTCATTCTCTGCCTTTATTCTTGGGAGCATCTTTAATATAGTCTTATATTGTACAGTAGCATTATTACTAAACGGATTCTTGTATATACTATCTGAGAATATACCAGAAGTTTCTACGAATGCTTCCACATCACTCGGTATGCCATTCTCATACAAAAACTTTACCATATTCTTATCCAATAATCCAACAGAACCGTCTGGTTCCCCTTGGCTGGAGGATGCGGATGAATAAGGAGCAGCTACTTGTGGTTGAGGTACATTGGTGTAGCTAACGAAGGCGGGCATTCCCCCGCCTTGTTGTAGCTTATAGGTTAATTTCATAGTTGCATTCCTTTCTTTATAAGTGCAGCAGTGAGGGCGGACATATTTGCTATCATCTTATTATGCTCCCTCTTAGATTCCATTATATCTCTGTGAAACTGTTTATTATCATCAGATAATCTTTTATTAAAGTCCTTAGCTCTTTGAAGCATAGCCCTCTCGGCATAGGATAATTTAGAACCTTTTCCACTAAACTGAACTAACCAAGGGGTACTTATTAGTGAACTTCTCTTCTTTAACATATCAGACTGTAATCCTTTCTGTAGCTTAGATAGTTCTCTCTGAGTACCTATTGGGTCGTCTTTATAGTCTTCCATAATCTTAGCAGCACTAGTATTATAATTTGAATTAGCTTCATTCAAATAAGATTCTAATGCTAGTTGGTCTCTCATAGCTTTAGTTTGTCTAAATCTATTCTCTACGCCAGCTAGGTAAGGAGCAATAACCTGCTGATAGTTTGCAGTTACTCTTCCGGCATCAATTTGCTTTTTAGCTGCATCTATAGCATTCATTGAAGCCCTATTTCTATTGGCAACTTCTACCCTTCTTGCTTTAGCTGCATCGGATTCTTGCTGTCCTAACATCCTAGTCTTATAGAACATTTCTGCATCTTGTAGACCACCTTGGAATCTAGCCTGACCTGCTCTACCACTAGCCTCCAATTCCCCAGCTAATTGCAATGAAGCATCAGAAGTTCTAGGTCTTGCAGCCACAGATTCTAAATTGCCTGCTTGTTGTTCAGCATTAGTCACTGCTTGGAAATTGCCTTGCAGTGGAACAGTATTCTCAAATGTGTCTAATAGAGTAGGCTTTAACCCTTCTTTATAGATTCTAGCAGCTCTATTATTCGCGACTAAACCTCCTACCATTCTACCTAAAGCTAACACTTCCTCTGGTGCTACATTAAGTTTTAGACCCTTTTTGGTACTACCAGGCGTACGTCTAATATCGGACGGGTTAGATGCATTTGAAACTCTAGGAGCTGTAACTGCAACTTCTCCAAGCTCATTAACAGGGTCTTGAAGTAGCCTTAGTCTATACCCACCATCACCTTTGTCATACAACTCTAAACCTCTTGCTCTTAACTGTTCATTGAAGCGGGCAACATCATCAGCTGACATACCCCTTCCAAGAGTTCTATTACCAGTTCTATCTCCGGCATACACATCAAACCCAGAATTACCTTCTGTAGTACCATAACCCACAATACCCTTTCTGATTAAATCATCAAAACCTTGATTAGTACCTCTAAAAGTAACCTGTCTGTGTTTAGCTAATGGGTCTTGCACTGAGTAATTATAGTTGCCTCCGAAATAATTACCAGTCATAGATGTTAGTTGGTCATAAATATCTTCGCCACCATTAAATGCTGCTGCATAAGCTTGCCTCCAATCGTCTGAGCCTGTGTACTGAGATTTCCATCTATCAACATCTGCCCCAAAGTCATACCCAGATAGAGCTTTAGACCTATTCCAACTAGACATATCTTTAGCTTTAATTCTACCTACAGTGTTACCACCTTGTAAGAATTGTATTAATCCTCCTTCAGCCTTCTTAGTAATCCTATCATCCTTTGAAGTTTTCTTCTTTTTTGATTTGCCTTTGTGGGGTAGGTTATCTCTCTTAATATGTGAAGTACTAAGCTTCTTATTGATAAGTTCCCATAGATACCTTGCGTTAGGGTCTTTTATAGTTCCTTTAGGTTCTACATATACTTCAGTAGGAGTTGGTGGGGTATATGGACTTCTCTTAGGAGATACTTCTTCATACCCAAAGTCCTTTCTGTTTTTAATAGCCTCATCCCAAGCTTGATTATACTCCCGTTCAGCTACAGGGTGGAACACATCTCTGTATTCCTTCTCAGTCTTAGCTCTTTGCTTACCAAATTGCCTTCCGCCTGGGATTTGTCCCTCAATGAACTGGTCCAATCTTTGACTAGGCTGTATAGTTTGAGAAGCTACTACCTTTTGAGCATTTCTTGACGCGGGAATAACAGCAGGTAAGTTCTTAGGTTTAGGAACAAATGGTTCTAATATAGAACTAACACTATTAATTGTTCTAACTGCCTCAGCATTCGGGGATTGTACTGGAGTACCTCCTACTGGAACAGCCCTATCGGTATAGCTTCCTGGTTTCTTAAGTTTAGATGGGTTAGTTACATCTTGGGGTACTCTGGGCTTACTTGCGCCCATGTGAAATACCCTATTGGTTTGACCTGGGGCTGGAAGCATTAGTAAAGGAGGAGTGTTCTTGTCTTTGTCCCTTCCTTTGAGCTGCGTTGTGGAGGCATTTGGAACAGCTGAACCTCTCCTCTTTAAGAACCAAGCATCGGAGAATGGAATATTCTCACTACCTCTTACTACAGACGGGTCTCTATAACCAGCTATGTGCTTACCAATTAAGCTGTTAGAGAACCAATTACCATCAGTTTTTGTTCCCTCAACCTCTTCAGACTGAGGCCTTCTTCCAAAGTATTTAGTGTCTACAGATACACTTTCGGGCTTTATAGCCTTGTCTCCCTCAAGTTTATTAGCTTTGTTATATTGTTCAGCAAACTTAGTCTTAAGTTCTGCTACTTGATTCTTACCTTTGGTATTCTGGAAGAATGCATCGTCTACCTCCAGTGTTTGCTGCTTACCATCAATCATAGCTGTAACCCTCCTCTTACCAGAAGGGTTAGTTGAAGAGTTCCACCAACCTCTGTGAGATTGGGCTAAATTCTTACCCATTAACACAGTACTAGCAATAGCAGAGAGGTTCTTAAGGTCCCCAGTATTTATATCGCCTTTAGTAAGCCTTGATAGTGTCTTACTATACTCTGACCTTATTGCTGGGTCAAGATAAGGAGCAGTATTAATAAGAGTCATAAGTACTGGAATTGACTTCTTTATTTTACCTAAAGCTTTAGTAGCCTTTAATGTCTTCCCAACAGGAATCAAGGATAGGGCATCCATTCCTAAATTCATTCCAAGTCTACCAAGGTCACCCCATTGAGGTCCATCACTAGCTAAATCAGCCATAAACTCGGTGAGAGAAGCACCAACTCCTACTCCTGCAGAGGCTAAATTAGCTCCAGGAACGAATCCTAAACCAATACTAGCTAGGTCTGCCATAGCCGCACCAAGCCTAACTTTATCAGATGTTTTTATAACACCACCTGCATCAGTTATATCATTATTGTTACCTAGTGATACATTGGACCTACCAGTAAATGATTGTCTAGCTTTAGTATTCCTTTCAATCTGCTCAGCATCAGGTTGTACTGCACTTACTTTTAGTGGGGTAGTGTCTTCTATAAACTTAGTACCTAGTTGGGCGCTTATTACACCACCTTTTTTGTATCCTTGTAACTTTAATATTCTGTCATTTATTTCTCTACTTCTCTCAGCTGTTGGGATACTTAACAGCCTCTGTAGCTCATTGCTAGATTCATCTTCACTTTCAACTTTATTATTGAAATACCATGATAGTGTACCATCGTTATTTCTTGTAACATTCATGTCATTGTCCCCAACAGCCCACTTATAATCCTTACCATATTTTACAAATGGGGATTGTTTTGAGTCAATCCACTTACTCAAAGTGTTTTGCACCATTCGGTATGCCTCACTAGCTGGATTCGACAAGTCTGGGTCCTGCATCCATGTATTGAATAGATTCTCCCAATTAGCCTTAGAAGTATCAGTATAGTCTACGAACTTAACTCCCTGTCTTTCTCTTGCTCCGTTAGGGTTATATGCTCCTAGATTTATAACATTACCATCCTCTCCGATAAATTGGTATTCACCTAGTGATTTGTTAAGTTCCACTGAACCTCTAGTTGTCTTACCAGTAGTAGGATTCTTTAGGTAGAAACCCATCTTACCATTCACGTCAGAAGGATTGGAATATGCTCCGTATAAGACATTATTACCTACACCAGACGCAAACTGAGATAAATTAGTGATATAATTATAACCCTGACCCTTTAGCATCTTAGTAAAGGGATTATTATCTGTAAGACTTGTATATTCACCGAGTTGGGCTTGTCTTGCTCTAGTAATATCCTGTCTATATTGCTCTGGTAGGTTGGAATCGTCGTAGATATTACCATCAAAAGCATATCTATTTCCAACACCTTTGAATACATTACCAGGAAGTATTCCACTTACCTCTTCATTAGTTCCCTTCTTGTATATATGATATTTGCCTTTATCATCAACTGTTCTATCATACTCCGAGTTAGTCCAGTTTGTATCAATTTTACCTTGCTGTCCCTCAATTGTGGATGATTGTGGGGCAGTTGCTTGCTGGGTAGGTCTTATAAACTTATCTAAACCAGTGCCACCTAACGCAGCAAAAGTATTATAATCGTTATTGTCTAATTTGTTATTAGTAATAGCTGCGCCGTATGCTCTACCAAGAGCAGCTAAATCTTCTGCACTCTTTATGTTAGTTCCAGACCAGTCATGGGATTGAAATATTTGGTTATAATCAGCACTATCCCAAATTCTTCCCATTAGAGCGTTGCGGTCCTGTTCTGTTCTATTGCGGAACCAATTATTATAATCTATGGCATTACCTCCATACCATTCCCTTGAAATGGCATCTTCCATGAGTTTGTTGGCATTAAATCTTTCCTTCTTTACTTCTGGTTGTTTATACTGAGGGGAACCTTTAATGATGTTATATAGGTAATCAGCAGCTAGACCGTAAGCATTGTTCTCAGTATTCTTAACCCCTGTCTTTATTCCTAGAAACTTCTTTCTATCTAGCTCACCTGTACTTGATTTTTGACCCGTTGCATCTTGAAAGTTGCCCATAGCATCCATAGTCATAGTGCCATTACTAATCCCCTCAAGCATATATTGTACAGCGTTTCTAAAATCAGCTGCGGCAGTATTTCCCAACCCTTTAGATGAAGCATATTCATCTACATCTCTGTATCCTCTTTTTATTAAATCATCCTGATTGAAATCTCCTAAGCCCTTCACACTTAGAAGCTTAGGCTTATCAGTTTGACCTCCAGAGTTATATTTCCTTATTACTTGTGACATATACTATGTATAATAAAAAAGGAGCATATAATTAATATACGCCCCTTCTTACCTTGTTGACTAATTATCTTACTCTTACTAGTCTAGCACCTTTCCTTGCAAAAGTTGGTTCCTCTTGAGGAGCTTGTTCCTGAGCAGCACCACCTTGAGCGATTTGCATTAGGGCTTGACACACAGCCATCGCAGCTTCACAATTCTGTGTCTGAACTGCCTGAGCAGCTACTTGTAAAATCTGTGCCATTGGGTCTTGTCCACCCTCAGCAGGTGCACCACCTTCTGCCGGTGCTCCCTCAGCTGGTGCTCCTCCTGCTTGTTCAGCTCCTGGCTGAGGTGCAGCACCACCTTGTTGGAATTTTCTAAATTTCTCTTCGATTTTCATAAATTAATACGTTTAAACAGTTTAACCACTTAATTTCTGCAAATATAAGCATTATAACCTGTATTACCAAACTAATTCATGAAATTTAAAAAATTCGAGTAGAGTTAGATATATTAGTTAATTACCACACAGTATCTTTATCAAGACTTAGCACTATGAGCTATAACTAAGTTTCCACTATCCATAGCTTTCCTTATATACCTCATTAGTGTAATAGGTTTATAGGAAGCTACAAATGTAGTTGTACCTACATCGTCCTTATCGTTCATGTCAATAGGGAACTCTACGGTTACATCATCTGTTTCAATTTTGTAGTATAGAGTTCCTGCTATAGCATGACTAAACCTAGCTAGACCCTTTAAGGTTACAATTTCTTTAATCGTCATGTCCCCTCTTATTGTCAAACCATTTTTGAATATCCTCCCAACTCTTCTGGTCATATAGCTTAATATAGAGAGGTTTGATTCTATCTAAATCTTCCTGCGAAATATCATAATCCAAGTCCCAAACTAGGTCATGTAGTTTATCTGACATTCTTTCAAAAATGTCAAACCCAGATATTTTGAATTTATTAAGTGTAGCTAACTCTTCTTCAGTTATATCCTTAGCTTCATTAATAAATTCCAGGAAGTCATCGGCCCCGAAGTCAAAGTATTCATTGGTTCCCCAATACATCTCTGTTGAGTAGAATAAATCAAGCTCTACGAGAATATCTATTAAGTCCTTCATTGCTTTTAGATTCTCTTCACTTTCTACGCTAAAGAAGAATACATCTCCTTCGTCTGCCCAGTCTATATTTCCTATATACGCTTTCATACTAGATATGTTTTAACAGTGTCTGCTAGTAATTTACCATCTACATTATTAAGCTGTGTCTTGACCAGTTTAATAACCTCTCCCATAGACTTTTTCGGGATTTGTGGAGAGATTGCACCTTCTCCGCAGTCTTCCTCTGGAATATACCAGCCTCTCTCCTTACATATCTCTGCGACCGCTTTATTGACGTCCTCAACCGTGGCTTGTCGAGGAAGGAAAGACTCAAGCACCAGAATCTCTTTGGATTCGTTATCGGCTAAGTCTTTCCTTCCAGCTGAAATGTATTGGTCTCTACTGTCCAATCTCTGTTTCACCATCTTACGAAGAATAGTAAACTCAGCTGCATCGTCTAAAGGCTTAGCACCTTTAGCAGTTTGGTACACTAAGAACTCATTCTTAATAGCTCTTAATACTTCTGTTCTCTTTACATTCTTATCAAGCATTGACTGCTTAATAAGTGCATCCATTTGCTCTCTGAGCATTTTCGTTCTCCTTTCTTATTAAATGTTTTAAATACTCATACTCTTCAATACTAATCATACTCTTTAGTCTGAGAGATGCTAGCTTCCCTAATAGAAGTGCTCTATCTAATGGATGGTCATTATAGATATGCCTCATCGGTTGTATTGGTGTCATTTAGAATATGTATTGCTTGTTCAACATCTTCATCACTTAGTCCATCTTCTTAGAATGTTTTGAGCAGTACCAGAGGATTCTTTACCTTTACGAATAAAGGCAATATCATAGTCAGAGTGCTCAGTCATAGCTTTGTCCCTTTCTATATCAGATGTAAAGCCTCCTTGAGTAGGCATACTTCTAAGAGCTGTGTATCTGGGAGCTTTAAACATATGATATACAGTAATATTTCTAAATGGAACACCACAGGCTAGTAGATAATCCTGAGCCATTTTATCGGCGCCTTCACAATCACCTACAACGAACTGGGCTGCATTATCTGTACTAAGTGTTCTACTAATGGCAGGAGCATACCATTTGGCAAACTCCTCCCATGTTAAGTCCCTATGCCCACTTATAAAGTATGTCATACTGGGTCTAAGTCAATATCCTCCATATCCAAATCTCCGTCCTCTAAGTGCATCCACTCAGCAAACTCTCTGATAATTTTATCATGGTCAAACGCCCATTGATACTTATCAATAGAATCCAACGGAATCCACCCGATAGCTTCTACTTCATCCTCTTCTCCACCTCTATCGTTACCAGTACCAACACTGATACTACCTGGCTGTGCATCAATTAGAGCGTAATATCTAAAGGATACATTCTGCCTATTTTGGGTAGGAGAGTCATTGAATTTCCAGAAGTGTAGGAAGTTAGGATTTAGTCTAACTCCAGTCTCTTCATAGACTTCTCTGATTACAGCTTCTGCTGTAGTTTCATTAAAGTCTAAGTAACCACATGGCATATTCCACATTCCCTGAAAGTCTGGAGTTCCCTCGCCTCTTTTATTAGCAAGTACGCACCACTTACCATTTAGGAATGTAAATACACATCCTGCTACAGCAATAGAACGGCTAATCCACCATTCCTTACCATTTTCGTCTAATAATGGAAAATTCTTCATATTAATAAAAGTAACTCTTTGGTTGTTCAACATTAAGGAAATCTAATGGGTCATCTAATAACTCACCTTTTAGATATACACCTTCACCTTGTATTGTGTAACCACCATCATTGTTTACCTTAAGTACACCAGTAAAGGGGTTTGAAGCTACAATAGTTCCAAACTGCCCATTTACAATTTGATAGAAGTTATCAGCTGTTCCAGCAATTCCTTTAAAGTTTAAATTCTCATCTATCTCTGTACTGTATATGCCCAATTCATTAGCTGATTTGTAAGCTAAGAACATTGGAACTCTGTGATTAACACACCACATAAGTTCTGAAAGCATTCCCTTAGAAATACTTTCTAATTTCTGTTGCCATGCAAATCCATCTAATACAAATACGACATAGTCTGATTGTTCCAGCTTAGAGAACTGATACTCAGTCCCTTTCTCACTGTAAACTACCTTATCTGCTTTACTTTTAGCCTTTATACTTTTGACTACTTGTAGTACACCAGAAGCAAAAGACCAAGGACCTGAAACATAGATTTGGCTCATTTGTATAGTCCAAGTTTTCTGATTATCGAATTTACCTCATCTGTTACAAATGGTAATATAATCTTTCCATCATCGACCCACTTTCTAATAGCTGTAGAGCATATTGTAATGTCAGGAGCATAAATAACCTTTACCTCATCATGCGGAATATCCTCACTGTTAAAGTGTGCCACATCGACTACTAAGAACTTATTATCCTTTAATATGTCTTCACCATGCTGCCATCTTGGAATCTCTTTATAAGTTTCTGCGGATGTAATAATAGTGAAATCATTATAAATTTCTTTAAGTGCCTCAATAGTCTTGTAAGTAGGTAAGGGTTCACCATTAGCAATACGATACTCAATACCATCTACCACAACTCCAGGAATGTTGTCGAATGTCTCCTTAGCCATAGTAAGTCTGTACTCCCACTTAGTTTCTGTGTTCTTCCAAACACTCTTATATGCTGGGACTACAACAACTTTATCTACAACACCAGAGTTGAGTGCAGCTGTAACTATATTGACATGACCAATATGTGGAGGGTCAAAAGACCCAAAGAATACTCCTACCATTGTGAACGCTCCTCCTTAACTATTTTACGGATAGTGCTTTCCAATTCCCTCTTACACTTCTTACAAGTACCAGAGTGAGCAAGACCATGACCCATGCTTATGTACTCATGTTCATCAATGGTGTACTTGTATATATCTCCATACACTTTAGATGTTCCTATATGGTCAGGACCACCAACGTTGGAAGAGTTAGTACAACCCATTAGGAGGGACATCACTAACAAAAATAAATAATATAATTTCATACAAGAAATAAATAATAGATAATGGCTAGTACTCCACCCATTACGAGTAGAGCTACTAGCTCATTACGAGATTTAACATTTACTAATTCTAGAATTAGCTCTAAAAAGTCAATCATACATTTCTCTTGGCACTATGATAGGACTAAGTAACCTCTTAAATCTAGACTTGAAGTGTCGTTCCGTAATCTTACCTACAACATCTGGACCAAGTTCAGCAGTTAATTCGTCTTGTAGTTTATCATTCTCTGGAGAAGCCTTACAAGTAAGAGTCTGTAATACTCTATCAACGTCATAATAACTCTTAGCTCCTATTTGGTCTAAGTCACTATTACTAATACCAAGACCATCAGTAGGAGTAAGAGACATTGACTTTTTAATAGCCTCACAAATCTTCTTAGCACCATCTGCATCCACTTCTTTCTTTATCCCACACCCATAGTAATACCCTATTAGCCACTTGGCTAATTCATACACTTCAGTCTTCCATAGACCTTGAATTGGGTCAAAGTCACCTACATCACCATGAATAGTCCAGAATCCGAGATTATGTTCAGTAAGGTTATCAGTATCCATTACTAAGCCTCTATTGATTCCTGCTAGATTGTAGAGATAAATCATTCTAAGTCTAGCCTGAATATTGCCCTTAGAGATAGGAGTGCCAAGAGTACCTTCACCATCATAAATAGCCTGGATTACATGCTGGCACATATAACTAAGATTTACTACCTTAAAATCATCACAGAAGGCATTTCCTACTAACTTCGATACACTAAACTCGTCACTCTTGTTCTTAATAGGAAGACTTCTACCTATTAGAGGAATGCCAGTTTGTTTACTCACTTCATGGCAGATAGCTGCCACTACAGTTGAATCAATACCACCACTAATCCCAAGAACCATAGCATTAAGACGATTCCTAGTAATATAATTCGATGTCTCTTTGACGAGAATATTGAATACTCTTTCATAATTTAACTCTTTCATAATCCTAGTTCATTCATACAATGTTCCACTTCTTGTTCCAGACCAGTGTGCTTACCCAAATCATCAGACAGTTTCACACAGTTAAATACAGGTTGATTCTTATTCATCTGGCAGGAAGTCAACTTCATAACAATATTGGATGGTTTATGTCCAGTATCATTAGTGAGGTTGGTTCCAATACCAAATGCACAACGGATACGCCCCCTACAATATTCTCGGACTTCAAGAGCCTTCTCAAATGTGAGAGCATTACTAAAGATAATTGTCTTAGTAGTAGGATCAATTCCAAGTTCTTTATAACGTGCAATAGCACTTGTTACAAACTTAAATTCATCTCCACTATCTTGACGTACACCATCAAACAGCTTAGCCTGTTTACGAGACAGATTCTTAAAGAACACAGCAGAAGTATAAGTATCACTCAATGCAATGCCCAAGTCACCATCATATACACTTACCCAGTCTTCCAATGCCATATAATTGGCTTGTTTATAGCCATACATAGCACCGTGGAACATAAACCACTCATGAGGGTGTGTTCCCATCATAGGCATATCATATTTCATAGCTAGATAGCAGTTAGAAGTACCAGTACAGTACGTTGCACTGTCCTTTAAGCTCTTCACAATAGCTTCCTGGACATTATATGAATAACGTCTGCGGGTTCCGAACTCAGAAAAGTACATCTGATTCTGATTAGAAAGAACAATCTTAGGTTCTAATCTAATAAGAACATCTGTCATGTTGATAGTGTTGTCCAACATTCTGTTACGGAGTTCTGATACAATAGCTAAGATAGGCACTTCATACAGAGTAACTCTATAAAGATAGTCCTTAGCTGTAATGTGAAGATGTTTATCTTCATCAAGCCATATAGATACCTTACCAGGGCTGAGTTTGATTCCACTTAACCATTCCCAATACATGGGAGGAATGAAACGACAATGAGTTGTCATATAGTCCTGTTCTTCTTGGGTTAAATGCAAGGAACAGAAATATACTATTTCCATTCTTAGTTGTTGTACAAACTCTTCTGTATATTCAGTGTTGTCCCTGTCAAAGAACTCAAACGTCCCTATTGCATGAGGGAACAGTTTCATGTAAGCATACGAAGTTGTAAACTTATACAAGTCCGTATCAAGAATTGATTTTACAATCATAGTTCAAATAATCTTGTATTATTACTTTCAATATAGTTGTTTAGTTTTATACCTCCATCCAGAGATGCTATACCATCAAGATATACCATAGGTTTGATTGGTTCCAGGTTCTTTAGAGTTTCAAGAACACAGTAATCACCTGCCAATCCGCATACTACTATCTGATTCTCTGGGTCGACATCTATACCTATAGAATTACTATAAATAGTATTATATTTAACCCTAACAGTAGCAACCTTAACTCCATATTCTTCTGAACTAGGTAGTTCACCCTTAATAAGTACTCTGTAGGGTACTCCAGAACTAATGCAACCATATAACAGTAAGTCATGTATAGCTGCACCTTTAGAGAACTGCACACAATGGTCATTCCATTCACCACCATTCCTTTTAAAGGAACAGTGGTTAGCTGGATGCCAATCGGCAGTGAATATCACTTCACCAATTTTCTTGTTCTCAACTAAATGAGAAATGTTCCACAAAGCCCTATCAGACCCAGGAACGTAGAGTGGTGCTCCCCGTAGACAGAAGTCATACTGGAAGTCCACAACTACTAGAGTAATTTTCTTTTCCATGCTACGAATATTGCTATTAGGATTGATACTAAGAAGAATCCTGCCACTAATGCAAGAGGAATCCATAATGGTGCGAATACCCAGAACCATGTTATATTAGCGCCGAATAGTTTACAAACTAGCAGTACTATAAATAATAGTCCAGGAAATCCTATTCCTCCATTTACTACAACTTTATTAGACATCGAGGTTTAAATGTTTCTGTGTAAGTTTCATCTACTAAAGACACATTAGCCATTTTCATATCATCAAGGGTTTGTAGTGTGTGCTCACCACTATGAATATGTCCACAGAATGTATATTTAGGGTGTTTACGAAGCATCTCATCAGCTAGCCAAGGATTGCCTACATCCTCCCTATCAAATCTTTGGTGAATAACCCCAAGACCACATAGTTTAGGTGCATCGTGAGATATAACAATATCACAATGTTCAGGCATATGCTTTAATCAATATCTCTGGTTCATACATGTATGCCCAGTTGCCAAAGATTTTGCAGTATGGTGTTCCCCATATACCTTACCATCCTTACTAACAACAGATGTTGCTTCATTATCTAATAACTCAAGTTTACCATTAGTAGGATTACTCAATATTGAGTTAATCTTTAGAGGTTGCCTATACATATTAGCTAAGGCGAAGTCATGATTACCTCCTACCATGATAACTGATTCACAAGGGAGATTATTAACCCACTCAGCAAATGTAGTCTTTAACCACTTTTCACTTTGAGGAATGTTCCTCTGCATACGCAGTGGCATGATGTCTCCACATATCAATACTACTTCACAAGGTTCTTCTATTTTAGGTAGAATGCCATGTAAGTCAGACGTTACACATATCTTCATCTCTGGCTCCTAATTCTATGTCCTCCTTATAATCTTGGGCAGCTTCTCTTAGAGAGTCTTTAATAGTACAGATAAGGAATGTCTGACCATGCATCAGTGTACAGAAGCCCTTAATAAGCTCATCTGCTGTCGCATCATTATAAGGTAACTCCATAGATAGTACCCTGCCGTCGATTTCTAAAGATATTTTAGTCATTTAGTTTATATACTTTATAAGAAATAGTTCCTCTTCCATCTATTTGGTGCTGAATCTTTTTCTTTACTTCTTCCCAAGAGATTGGAGTATAGTTATTGTTGTCTACACCTACATCATACTGATATGGGAATAGATGAACTAACCTATCACAATCCAATCCAGAACTAGCTGGACCAGAATGAACATGACCGAATAACTGCCATACAGCATCAGCATCGTTACGATATGAACCACCATAGCACAGGAATGGGTAATGATTCAAATAGATACTTCTCTTCTCTATCTGAATTTGCATTTGTGGTAACACCCCAACAAACTTATCCATATAACCCTGTCTTAGATTCTTTCTATCATGATTACCTATAATCAAGTAGATTTGTCCATTCAGACGAGGGATGATACTGTTCCATAGAGCACTTCCACCAAAGGCAAAATCTCCTAAGTGGAAGACTGTACCATCCTCTGGGACTACTCTATTCCAGTTCTCAACTAACTTTTCATTCATTTCCTCAACATCCTTAAATGGTCTATTGCACAATCTTATGATATTAGCATGACCAAAGTGAGTGTCGGAGGTAAAGAAAGTGTTCTTAGCACTAAATTCAAACTTCTGCTCTTTCATCTTTTACAATTATTAATCGTTATCATAATCTAAACCTTTAGTTAGATAATCAATAGCATCTAATTCACCACGAGTTAGTGGGATTACCCTATCATTTATAGTAATATCCCAACCTTCACCATTAGTCCATTCAATAAAGTCATCCTTCTTAGCTAAATGGTCATACTTGCGTAAATTATCATTTACTGATTTTCTATTAGCACGTTCCGTCTCCTTATAAAATTCTATTTGATAGTTATACTGTTGCTTCAACGCCTGATTGATGTCAGTAAATACACTACTAGGCATCTTCTTACCAGTCCTAGCATAATATGCTGGATGATATACTTCGATTGTCTTTAAGCTATTCACTATATCATTCTTAAATAACCCAGCTTGGCTGCCAAATAAAACATAAATCATACCTCCATCTTTATAGCTCATGTTGTGAATCAACTTAGATACAAATGGTTTCCATATATCAAAGTGTGCTCCAACTCTGCCTACCTCACAAGTAAGGGCTGTATTAATCATTAATATTCCCTGCTCAGCCCAAGACTCTAACGTATTGTCAAACTCTATAAGGTTATGGGGAATTTCATAATTAATAGCAGCTTCCTTAACTATCTTGAGTGAAGGAGATAGATAATCCTCTTGAGTATCTTCGGAATTACCAAATAGTATCCCAGTAGCTACTCCCCTTTGAGGATAAGGGTCTTGCCCAAGAAAGACTACCTTGCAGTCCTTAAATGAGCAAGCCCTAAATGCCCTAAAGATATTCTTAGGAGATGGACATAGGTCAGCTGAATTGACCTTATTAACCCAAGTTACTACCTTACGTAGTTCCTCTTTATCAATAACATCAATCCAGTCACCAAAGTACTCCTCAGCCTTCATATTAAATTTCAAGAGTATAGGAGGTTATCCAATCTCCACATTGTTCACAATGTCCTAAATCTTCATATTCTCCAATGCCTTTGCTATAGCATCTTTAATAACTTTCGGAGATAAATCAGCGGATTCTTTACCGTCAATAGTTAAACTATCGCAGATACATCCAGATGTGTAATTAATCTTCATGAAGTCTTAGTAAATTAATACAATACTCTAGCTTTTCTATATCTATAGTGGGGTCGTAAACACAATATCCACCTTTGGTGAATTTAATCATCCTCACAGAATGATACTTGCAGTCAAGTTTATTGTCTAAAAAGAATACGAAGTAATCATCCCCTATGACAGCATCATATCTATGGGCATATAGAGAAGTTGCCGAATAAGGAGCAATGGAATCAATGAAGGACATTTCTACCTCCTTGAATCCTAGCTCTTTTAGATACTTATCTATCAAACATATTTTATCACTCATGCCAGTATTTAATTTTATAAAAACAACATCCAACAGGACTAGCAAGTACCATTCCTTTGGAGTAAGTTCTACCTCTCTCTGATATAGATTTGAGGAGGTAGACAATTATCCATTGGGTCTGGATACTTCTATTGTTAGCATAATATCTACTTAGATATTCGCGCAGTAATATACCCTCGTTTGACAAACTCTTCATACAGAGGCACTGCTACCTCTCTAGCTTGAGGGTGGGCATCCTTTGCACATCTCAGCTTAAAGAATCCCTCCCATTGTTCAATAGTACCAGTCATAATTAACTCAGTCTTTAAACTATTAGGAAGTACCGCTCTTGCTTGTTGGGCAATCCAACCCAAGTTCAGTAAATCAAAATATTGATTTTCAGCGATTTCTAGAGCATGCAAGAATGAATCAACCTCTTTCCAATCGTTGTTTCTAGCCCAGGCTCTTGGATTTACAGATTCTCCAAATATGTCTCCCTCATTAGCACCAACTCTAAAGTTTATACCATCATGGAAGTATGCCTCACCTTCTGGAATGTCTAACCAAGAGGGAATGATAAACGTACACTCCTTACCAAACTTATCCTTAGAGTAGTTACAATACATTTGTTATGTTAAGGCTCTTTATCCTTAACTCTCCTCATTTCCAAGGAGTATCGGACTATATCATCATCCTTTACAGGATGCCCAGCACTCGTGTCAGTGTTATATTCTATGTGTAGTATAAGGGACTCGAACCCTTGTAGTAGCTAACTCTCTTCCAGCATAGTAGTAGGTCTACCTACTAATGTAGTTTGCATACAACTACCTCTTACCACATATAGTTTCAACTGTTAGTCTCTGAACCTTCCAACTTTGTTAAAGGTTGGCTTGGCTGCTGATTAGCATGATTTAATACTTTTCTACAAAACTCATACAATTGTTCCATTGTCATAGTTCCAAACTTGTAGAAAAGATTTTAATAAATTTTAGCCTTCCAGCAATTCACTGGGTTATTCATAAATAATTACTTATTTAAGCCGCCATTATCATTCGACGGGTGCTTTCCTGAGCAAACGAGAATACTCTATGCCTTACAAACTCATGGGATACACCTCTATCACATACAAACTTAACAGTAACACGTTTAACGTGGTGTTCTGTAGGTTCACACTGATATTTAAGGTCATCAAGCCAATCGTTTTGAAGTAGCACTCTATAGTTAGTGGTTATGTAGGCATATGTATGTCCATCGAACTTCTCTTTATATTCTGGAGTCTCATATCCATGTAGGGGTTCATTACCAACAGTCACTACAGAATACTTATTGAAATGATATTTACTGGGAAGGTTCATAGAACCATGCTCGATAATATCATACTTCAAATATACTGTACCATGTTCAACCATTGCAGTATGACCACGATTTACAAGCATATTAACAAACTTCTCTGCACTATCTCCTGTTATTTTGTCTTCTGACTTATAACAAGTTCTGCCACATCTTTCTATATGTTGTAACAGCCCATCCGTTCCAGGCTTTTGTTCAATTATTTCAAATGATGGTTTAATCAGCCTCATCAATCACCCTTTCATAAGTTTTCTCAAATATATCTGGCTTGCAAGGGTAGAACTCTCCATTCACTCCTTTAATGATATAATCTCCGACAGAGGCTTTCATTATACCTTCAAGAGTCTCAATCTTTAGATAAGGATTATTCTTATCTTCATAGTTTACTCTTATAGTATCACCTCCCATAAACTCATGAATTTCTATAATACGGTCTGAATTATCTTCAAACTGTATAGCTTCAATGATAACTGGTTTCTTCCTATACTTCATCCTTTTACTAATGAATCTCTCCAATCTTCCCAAGCCTTAGCATATGATTTCTGAATAGCTTTCCAGGATGTCTTAGAGAGTGTAGAGTTATAATAAGTAGTATCTTGTGTTACTTCTTTACCTAACCATTGAGGTTTATCAAACTGTGTATCCTCTGATGGTAACTCTATCTCAGCAATTATTAAGCCTTCATCCTCTCCATGAAACTCGTCTACTTCCCATTTCAACATACCAGATGTTGCTGGAATGATATAACGAGTTTTATGAATAATCCTACCACAGGTTCTTTTAAGTAATTCTTCTGCATCCTTCTTAGGAATAGGAATTTCATACTCCAACCTTGACAGTCTTTCATTAGATTTGACTATAACCCATGCTTTCTCGTCTCTTATAGATACTCTAGCTTCTCCTTTACTTGTAGTCCCTATGTATCCTTGATGTATATCCATAACCCTAACAGCCTGCTCTTTAAACAAGCTGCTAGTGGTTAAGAACTTTCTCTCAATCTCAGTCTGCATCCTTAGAATCTTCTATTACCTCGTCGAGAATTTCCTTCATCATACTGAGGTCACTCTCGTTACAGTGATTACAAAGGAAGTCTTTAAAGAACTCTTCGTCTAATCTCTGCCAAAATTCATATTGAAGGTCGTCACCTTCAATAAGGGGAAGTACCTCACATACTTCAGGTTCTACGTCTACTACTGAACTTAAGTCTATATATTTAGCCATATTAATGAATCCAATGGTCACCAACCTCTACATCAGCACCTAAGTGTGCCCTTGTACAGAATGGTTTACCTGCACTTACCATGCACTTAACTAACATATCTGCAACTTCTCGAGCAATCTCGTCTGGAGCTTCAAGATTAATTTCATCATGTACTGGAATACAATATTTAACTATAAATAGCAAATTGTTCTTCCTAAGCCAATTAAAAAGCTTTATGGACGCTAATTTGAATGTTAGTGCCCCAGCAGCCTGAATTGGGTAATTAATAGATTGCTTCTCAGACTCTGCTTTACGTCTTGCTAAGCGTCTAACACCTTGTACAGTGTCACAGTCGGGGTCTTCCTGCTTCATTTCTCTATAATACGCCCAGAACTCAGGGTCTTCCTGCTTGTCCATCTGCCTTTTAAGTTCATCATAGTCATAGATGTATGCTTTATGACCAGTTATTTTACTTAATAAGATATAGCCTTTACGCATAACATCTACTCTACGGAAATCCTGATACCTCTTCAAGCCAGCAAAACCTGACATATAGTTCTCATAGATTTCTTTAGCCCTCTTGGCATCAAGACCATAATTCCTTATTAAGGTACTGTCTTGACCACCATAATTGAAACAGAACTCATAACCCTTAGCTTCCTGCCTTAGATCTTTAAAGTTCTTCTTAATATCCTTTAGGGGCATATCCCTTGGGATTTGTTGGAACACCATCTTAGCGGTTAGACTATGTAAGTCACCACTACCATTAGTTAGTTCTTCTAACATAGCTTCATCGTTAGCCATAGATGCCATTAGATATGACTCTTGACCACTATAGTCAGCTGAAATCCACCTGTTACCTTTATCAGAAACAAAGCAGGCTCTAGTTTGAGCGTCATGTGGTAGATTCTGAAGATTAGGTTCTGTTGAACTTAACCTACCAGTATCAGTTCCTAACTGGTTGAAATTAGCATGGATTCTACCAGTTACAGGATTTATCAAGTTTAAGAACTTCTGACCAAAGGTATTAACAATGATAGCGGCTTTCTTATACTTTATATATATTGGAATTAGAGGACTCTTAGATGCCTGTGGTTCTACCACTTTAATATCCACAGATTTCTTATAGTGTTTAGTCTTCTTATCCAACACTCTTAAATTCAGTCCCAATTCCTCAAATAATGGGATTACTTGTTGGGAACTAGTCCAGTTTATATGACATCTTGGCTTAGTATCAAAACCACTAAACAAATCACCTTGCATATTAACAGAACAGTAGTTACCAGTTTGTTTAATAACATAAGCCTCACTGTCATGACTTGCTCCAGTAGAATCAAACTCTGGTGCTCTAACAGCATTTAGAGGTAACTTAGCTCTCTCTTCTTTGAGTACATCCTTATACCATTTATCAATATGGATAACTTGATTGATAGTATAGCCCTTATCACCGTATTCTGTGCAATAACGCTCTACCCAATCATTTAGTTCTGCTTCATATCTCTCAAGGTTATTAAGGTCAGTAGTCATTTTGATTTTCCACTTATCAATGTCTAACTTAGCCCCACAATATTCTATATATGCTAGGCACTTAACAAACTCATTCTCGAAATCAATAGCCTTTAACAGACCTTTCTTCTCTAGTTCGATAAGCTGTTTGTCCCTAATCCTTCCCAGATAGGAAACATCTCCTGCAGCATACACAATAACATCTTCTGTTAATCCAGTCTGTATAATCTTACCTCGTACAGACTTATCCATATCTACTCCTAGATAATTGATACTAGCAGCTTTCAAACTCATCTCATGCATACCTGCTGGATAACCTAGCCAAAGTAACTTCTCGGCTAAATAACCATCATATACTCTCATAGGAATGATTCTTTGATGATATAGGAATTTCAAGTCAAACTTAATATTCCAACCTAAGAATATCCTTTGAGGGTTCTCCATATACCCCTTAAATAGGTGTATGTCCACAGATGTACAATCAATAACTACTTGAAAGTCTGCACAACCAAGTTGAACAGTTAATAGTTCCTTAGTATATGGGTCTAAACCCATAGTTTCAGTATCCAGCTCTACTACATTGAGAGGTGCTAATAATTCTAAAGCCTCTTCAGCACTGATGACTTTATATCTATCAGATGCCCAAAGAGACTGTTGCTTGGTCACTAAATATATCATTAATATATAGCTATGTCTACATCATTAATATCAATATCTCCAAGCTGTGATAAAGCTACAATAAGACGCTGTTTAATAGCCTCTCTAGCTTCATCAATGTCTAAATAGCCATAGTATTCATACCATGCTATACCTTTAACACCTAAGTCGAATTTAAACGTCTCTTCTTGAATGTTATACGGAGCGAAGGGGTCATTCTCTGCTCCTAATGATAAATTACTCATTATGTTTTGCTTTTATAAATCCTAACGAGTAATCTAATACAGTACTTATTTCTAAGCCTTAAACAGTTGCATAATACAACAGGGTTGGATTGTCTTTCTGAATATCAATTGGGTCCATGTTCTTAATAGCTAACTTTTGGTTAAATTGCTGAACATCAAATCCAATAGTTATCAGATGATAACCATGTAGTGTAGGAATTTGATACCTCACCTTGTTCTCCTCAGCACCCCTACATTCATTGACTAGTGTAATAACTGTCTTTAAATATTCAGGGTCTTTAGAGTCAACATCTACTACCCATAATGGTTTATATCCTCTAGCTCTAGTAGAACCACAGGCACTATCATAAACCCTATACCCTTGATAAGCATTTCCTTCAGATACTAATTGGGCATATTGCTGAATAGCAGCTAGTGCCACTTGTTCAGCATTTCTTCTATTAGGATTGATATATGCTCTAGCGTTATTCTTCAAGCATAATTCCCTAATTTTCTCCTCCTTAGTTCTAAGTTGCTCTACACTATAGATGTAATAAGTTTTGATAGTTCTATAACCATTGTTTCCAATTTGGGTAATATTACCATCCTTTTTACGCTGAATAATTTGTAAGAAATAGAACTCATCCTTGTCATTAAATTCAAGCATTGATGCTATTCTATCAAAATTATCAACTATGGTTATCCCACTCTTACACCTCTCACATAAATCCCATCCACTATGAGTATTTACATACTCTTTAAAGGACAGGTTTTGCTCTATGATGGTGCTGCAGCTATCACAAACCACAGCACCATTTCCATTGTTCAATTTATACATCTCCCCTTACATTATCGTATAATAATTTATCATCTTCCTCATTGTAAATCTCCCTAGTAACCTCTCCATCGTTATCCTCTGGGTCTAGGTAGAAATCACAATCATATAGCTCCTCGGAGTCGTCACAATCAACCTCACCATCCTTGATTTGCTCTAACGCATCCTCAAGAGTGTCTGCCTCAACTGTATAGTGGTATCTCCTCCAAGTGATAATCTTTAAGTCCTCGCAGAGCTTAAATTTAGCCATAATAATCGGGTTTAGTTATAATTAATTTGGGTTTCCAAATCTCTCCTACTTTACCTTTATGACAACCAAGACCAATCCACTTAACGGCTGGAAAGTATTCAAATAGGTAAGTAAAGAGCGCAGTTACAACATTAGGAATTTCATAATCATTCCAGTATAACATAAGATACTCGTCATTATCAGTCTTCATATAGTATCCCCTAATGGTATGTGAGAATGGGTAGCCAATCTCGCTAAGCCACTTAGCATGAGATACATCCATGTGTTTCTGGGTAGGGAATTTTACCAATAAAGTATCGGTATCAATATAGAATGGCTTTCTAGCTAAATGAAATTCTCGCTCTGTCATATTCCAACCTGTGAAGTAAAGAAGTTAATATTACCTACTCCGATGATACGAGCATCATCTTCACTATCAACATAGTAGTTCACTTCACCATCAAAGTCTTTGATTAGCGTAGTAGTCCACTTCTTATTAATGTGGTAATCAAAGTCTGGATTGTACTTTAGCACTTCGTCTAATAAGAATACAGCTACCATACCAGCATCGGCACAAAAGTGCCCAATCTTAGCTATGCCAACAGAAGCATCGGCTATCTTACCATCATAGATTTTAACCTGAACTGAGTCCTTTCCGTACTGCTTCATAAGTTCCCATCTTGCTCTTCCCAGAGTATTAAACTCCTCTAACTGTGCTTCTACATCCTTACGAGGTGTAGACCAAGTAGAACAACACCAATCCCCATAAAGAGTGGGTTCAGAAATATAAGTTGTGAAACCTAATGCTTCCATGTTCTCACCACAACCACACTTATCCCAGTCTTCTGCATTCTCCTTAATTACATAACATGGGTCTGTTATGATAATATCACCTTTAAATTTCATTTGTTCATCAGTATTAGTAAAAATATCTTATCTAAATCAGTCACGCGGAATTACGTCCAAGTCTGTTAAATAAAATGAATGATTATCTTGGTCTTTTTGTATGAAATAGCCATTTACTTCTCCCCTTTAAGAGTATGTATCACCACTTCTCTATCTGGGTCAAACTGTTTTAGTATTTCGATTAACTGTCCTACCAACATTCCCATATAGGATATTATTCCTTATAGTGTAAACAAAACCTATATAATCTATTAGCTGCTTCGACTGGAGTATGACCATCCCATTCATCTGCTTTCCATCTTTCAGGAATATTAAACAGATTCCACTCCTCCATTCTGTAATGATTACTTACTTGACCAGTGGGAAGATAAGCCATAGCTATGAAATCCATCGGAGATTTTGCCTTCTGGAAGAAATAAATTCTTTAATCTTTGTAGAAGTTTCTAGAACTTTCCCTCATTAGGTTGTAAGCATACTAAGCCTTGTTCTCTCCACATCTTGACACACTTATAATTGTCTTCAAGAACGAATTGAACATTGTACTTGCCTTTGATATTATCCTCATAGATTTTCTTCTTACAATCAGCTCCAGGACTATAATCCTTAACTGGGCGGAAGAATAATTCATCTACTATAATATCATGTTTAGCTAACCACTTCTTAGTAGCGGCTATGATTTCTGGAGTGCCTTCTCTACCAGTAACAATGAATACTTTACACTTCTCATACATACGTCTAACAAGCATACAAGTACCTTCAATAGCTACATCATCTAACATACCCTCAGCTGCACCTTCTCCAAAGTAAGGTCTGCCAGTAGTATTTAGACACAATGTAGCATCCATGTCTACTAATATAACAGGACGACCACCATCTACATGCTTAGGACTCTTCTTTAACATACTCTTAATATCTTCCTGGATAATAAAGTCACGATACCTTCTCCAAGTTGCTTTAATAACTTTCTCTCCTATCGGATTAGGTCTCATGGCATCACGACGAATACATTCATCAACTGGAATGAAGAAGTCTTTATATTCAACCTCATACTTCCAATCGTAGGTGTAATTCTCGTTGAAATCCTTAACCATCTTTTCTAACTCGGCACAAGTCTTAGGGTTAAGGTTCATGTTATCAACTACAATATTATAACCTTTCTCCATGCTATAAGCTAGTACAGTGTTATAAGTTGCAGTAACAACCTTCTCTCTGTTAGGAACCCAATAGTCACCTAACATATTACGAATATCATCGTTATTGAATCTAATTCTATGCTCTGGGTCTTCATGACACCATTGCTTAGCCCAAGTAGATTTACCTGAGCCTTGGATGCCTCTACAGATTATTAACTGTCTTGTTTCCATTATTTCTCATTAGTTGGCTTAAGCCACAAGCTAGTTTTAGTAAAGATATAATCTCTCAGTTCAGTAAGTTCAGATAACCATCCCAATGCTAAAGATGAGTTACATTTAAAGCATTTTGTTAGTTCTTCCCTTATCCTCTCCTCTGATACTACTGGCATTTTATTGAAATAATCATAAGACTTCATAACTTGCCACATATCTTGAGATACTAGCAACCTTTTAGTAATAGAGAATCTTATACCTCTAAGTATTCTTAGTGGGTCATCATCGAATGTTGTTATTGGGTCTAATGGGGTTACCAGCAGCTTCCTTGCTAAATGAGTCTTGCCATTAAAGTAGTCTATAATCTCTCCAGTATCAGGGTCTTTAGCCATAGCATTAACAGTAAAATCTCTGCGAGACAAATCATCATACAGATTTCCTGGTTCTACTATGGGAGTACCTGGAACATATCCTACTTCCTTCCTAGCCATTACAAAGTCTGCAATACCTTGATACTTATATCCCTCTGGGAACTTAGCACGTATGGTATAACATTCTGGAGTTACTAAGAAGATTTCAAACTTCTGCTCTTCTAAGTAGCTCTTTAATGCTTTGAACATTAGTTGAGCTGGACTAAGCTGAGCTTCACATGGATGAATTTTACTGTATACTGCCTCTGTAGGCACAGCTACATAGTCAACATCCTTATTGGCAAGACCTAATAGCTCATCACGTACCTTACCACCAACTTCATAGAATTTGAAGTCATCCATTATTCTTCCTTTCCGTAGATTTCTCCTCCATACTCTTCCCATTCTTCATCAGTTCCTTCAAACTCCTCAATAGAGAAGCTATAGTACTGAGACTCATCAGCTGTTTCCCATAGTTTATCCCAGTCTGAATCTTCCATTTCATCTGGGTCGTAGCCCTCTTCTTCCGCTATATCAGCTTCACACCCATAGGATTGGAAGTTATCATAAGCTAGCTGTCCAGCTATTTCATATAACTCAAGTTCACTCTTAGCTTCTGCTCTGAAAGTGCTGTCCATACCACACCAGTGAGTGCTAACGTGTATTAGAAACCTTTTCATTATTTAACAAGTTTAGAAATACTGATGTCTTCTACCATCATATAATCATTAATCTCGTCCTCTATGTAATTAGCTTCATCTAAGGCTTCTATCATTAGAGCCTCTGGAATGTCGTCTAATGTATTGAAAGTGGGTTCATCAGAACGCTCTTGATAGTCATTGACTAACTCTAGCAATTCAAAATCATCCACTTCCATTACATATTCAAGCTTAAATTTCACTTTATGATTCAGTTTCAATGTCCACTTCACCCTTATCCAGCGATTTAGATTCTCCTTCCAAGAATTTAATACACTTCAGCTTATAAGCTTCGGATAGAGAGTTCTCAATCTTAATAACAATTCCCTCATGAGGAACTTTGTTATTACAAGTTGGAGATTCACACTCCATGAAGAAATTCTTATCACTGGCTAACCTCTGTAGGAAGTTCTCATTCCAATGCTCTGAAACAGAGAGGTCAGGATATAAATCCTTGGCATAGCCATAGTAATATTCTTCTACAGGCTTTAAGCCTTCTTTAACACACCATTGTTGTACCTGTCTTGCACTAAACTCATATACACGTCCGTCGGGGTTAGTATAGGTTAGACGATAGATTTGTATTCCAAAGTTCTCACCATACTTATATTCACCTTTAGGAGGTTCAAATCCGTAGTCAAATGCTTTACCACCTAACTTTTGAATTGCGCCGCCATTTGGCAGATAACCTACTATCTCGTAGTAAGCAGTCATACCTTTCTGTAGATGGGGTCTGACAACATCATCTGCATACTTCCATACATCCACCCCGTAGAAACCACCACCAGTAGTTTCATTGTAATATGGGTTCTTAACTACAGACCTTGAAGACCACAGATAATCATATCGAGTATCATCTATCTCCTTACGAGTTAGAAACTCAAATACTTTCTCATACCACTTCTTAGGTCTTTCGCATAACACATAAGCAGATATACCAGAGGTTCCATGAACCTTAGCAGTGATGCTTATAATGTCATTGGGATGAATGACTGACGGACACTTCTTAATAAGAGTAGTGTCATAATGAAACCTAAATTGAGTATCAATTACTTTCTTTACTCTATTAAGTTTCTTCCTAACCTTGCCACCTTCTTTAGGTTGACCAGGAGTGTAAGTAGTCTTAGGAACATACTTCCTGCATAGGATTTCTCCATCCACAGAGTCAAACTCAGTGCCAAGAATAACCTTATGTACCACCTCATTATTCTTCCCAATTAGGGTAAGCCAGTTATATAGGTAAGTAATCGGAGTAATGAATCCTTCTGAAGGATAACCTTGTAGTTTGATTATCTTTACCCTACCGTTATCTTCAAAGAATCCAGATTGTTCTTTATTGACATTCTTATTCTTGTCCCTAAAAAGGTTATTGGCAGATAAGAATTTATCATCAATAGCACATTCTATAGGGAAGTAAATATATGTACCAGGATTGGTATCAATACTTACAGCAATAGAATAACCATCAATTGTACAACATTTTAATCTCTCACACTTTGGATTAGGATGTTTAATAAAATCCTTAATCTCTACAATCTTCGCAGCATAATTTCTGTTAAATTTTGGTGATTGAGTTAATTGCATTTAAAGCAGTTTAGAAAACCCATACTTAATAATCTTTGTATTAGGTAATCTATAGATAGCAGGACTATTCTTGAAATAGCCTCCAATCTTCACGAAGAATAGCATCCCAGTAAAGTTTCACTTCCTCTCTCTTACCTTTAGGGTATTGAGATTTAGGAATACAATATACCTTACCATCCTCCATAAAGAGGACATTACCTCTCGGATTAGTCACTTTTAGACCATTCTTTAGAAAGAACAATGCCTCTCCAAAATCAAATTGTGTTAATTCCATTGTTGCTTTAAGTTTTATAAGTGAAACTTTATTAGGTTTTGCTGAATGTAGTCTCAGCTATAATGTTCCTCAAGATATTCATATAGTTCATCGACATTGCGAATTATTTCAACATCGTTGCCATACTCATCAGTCTCAAATGCTTTGAGTTCTGGGTTATGTGACTTCTCATAGACCCACCATTGAACCCACTCAAGACCTCCCTGACCATAAGCATCTTCCATAACCGTGTCAAATAATTCACACATACCGTTAACTAATGTACTCTCACATACATCAATGCCAAGTTCTTCTAACTTCTCTGTGTCCTTACCTACATTCGATATAAGGCTCAGTAATTTAAGGAATGTTACTTTCTTCAACGTAAAAACCCCCTTAAATTCACAGTAATGTTCTTATTATCTTCCCTAAATGCGTTTGAATCTAAAAAGGTTTCCCTTATTACATACTCACTATTGTCAGGAGAGAAATATTCATCCATTACTTCTATAACATCATCTACATTACGAATCAATGTACCTTCCTTATAGGCAACATTAGACTCATCCCTGTAAGCAAAGAAGAGGGACGTTAAAACCCCTCTCCTCCTAAAAACTACAATATAATTCATTCTCTTGTGAGTTCGTATTCACACATAAAGTTGGCGAATGTTTGTGCTAACGATTCATCTTGCCTATTGTTATAGTAAAAGTTAAATGCATGGAATACCTCATGCCAGAAAGAGTTCTTAATCTGCTCTTCGGTCAGGTTAACAGTCTCCCCATCATCAGTTTTCATACATTCTGCTACTTTGATTTCAAGCTTTAAGTTGCAGTGAGAACCAAATGTATCACCATTATCTATAAAATCGCATAGTATAACTTTATACCAGTGATTAGCTATTCTAACCTTACTAGGAATATCATATTTCATAGCCTTTAAGTCTCTTCCACTCGTCAACAAATTCCTTAGGCAGACTAAAGTCCATTTCTGCCTGGTCTATATCTAAGTCTCCGACACTAAAACTATCCCATATTGTATCATAAACTGCATCATTAAGTTCACATTCATCGTCATAATCAAGATAATCCTCTGGATTAAGCTCAATCTGATTATCAATGAAACCACAATGCACATCATAACGATAGGGTATTTTGTAATTACTCATAGTCCCTAATACATTTTAGAACTGGCTGTAGAGGACAACCTTCATCACTAAGATAGAAATACTTTACAGTAGCCATCTTACCAATGATTTCATCCATTCTGTCAAGGTATTCCCATTTTAATTCACGAGGACCCATAGGTTTAGCTTCAAACTTAATACCTAATTCAGTCTCACATACGAATACCATGTCTTCTGGACGTAAGCCATCTTCATAACCAACAATTTTAAATTCAGCATCTTTATACATTTTGACTTTAATCATAGCATTAGTTCTCCCTCCAAAGTTATATACCTTAGAAGGGTCACGAATAACTATTCCCTCAAAGCCTTCACCCACATACTTGTCATGTAGCTTTTGTATATTTGCCCATCCAACAACTTTCTCTTGAGGAACCATTTGGAACTTTAAGTCCCCTTCAGCCCATTGCCTTTCTGGGTCAAAGCCTAAGTCCAACTCATTAGCAATATCATGGAGAATGTCTAACCGCTCTTCAAATGTCTTGGTACTGTCCATTACATCATAGATATAATATTCAAGCCAATCCATTCCAGCTGTATCTTTCTCCAATCTAGCTGCACCACTGATTTGCTGTAGAGATTTGCCATGTTCATATAGCTCACCATCTAATATAACATCAGGGTGTTCCTCAAAGAATTGAATAAGTTTTGGATTGTAACGCATAAAGGAAGTGGAAGCATCATAGTCCCCACCACCTCTGGAAGCAGTTCTAACTTCACCGTCTTTCCAATAGAAAGAGCATCTAACTCCATCTATCTTTCTACTTCCCCACCAGTATTTAATCTTATCGAACACACTGGTTGCAACCTTGTCAGCTTGTTTAGCCAACATATGCTTCTTAAACCCATTAGAGTCAGAAACACCTTCGCCCATCTGTTCTTGGACGAAATCAGCTACTTCCTTACTATCATCAATGCTAATGTTAGATGGTAATAGCTTATATCCTTTATCTTGATACTTCTTCAAATGGGAAGCATACTCCAATTTAACTTGCTCAGTAACAGTTCGCTTAGCCTTACCTGTAAATATCCAGATTTCTGGCTGAACTGATACCTTACCAGCATATTGATAAGTACGTCTTCTTATTACAAAGCCTCTTCTCGAATCATCCCATTCATAGTCAATCTCAACAACTCTGATTTTACCCTTATTGTCTTTACTAACTAGAATATCCATTAATAAACTTTCGTGTAAATAAATTATAGAACAGTAACTTTCTTATACTTTATGCCTTTAGCTCTACTCTTACACACATAATCTCTAATCTGCTGCTCAGATTTAGAGAAATATAATGGTCCAGAAGCACTATATGCGACATAGATATACTCACAAGGAATTTCCTCAAACTCTACATCCACAGCTTCGGTGTGCATATAGCCAATAATCACCCCTCTCATACTAGTATATAATCAGAAATGTTATGGCTACTAAAGAAATCCTTTATGTCAAACTCTAGGCAATCCATATTATAATAAGTATCTATCCTCTGTATGAATAATCTCTTTGCAACTAAGTACTCAGTAGGAGAAGATTCTTTTATTCCATCCATAGAGATAAACTCGGCAATCGATACCTCTCTAAAGGTTTCTCTGTAACCTAGCCTACCTCTAAACTGATAGTTCTCAGAATATTCAACAAGTAATTTTGAGGTATGTACGTTTATACCCCTTACGAAGTATACAATACTACCACATTTGAAATACCTTCCTAATAATATAGATAACTGTTCCTTGGCTGTAGTAACTGCCATCTCGTTAAATTGCTTTATAGTAGCAATAGCAGAACTTATCCCATTTGTATTAACTATATCCATATTTTACTTATTTACCAGTATGACCAAATCCACCTTCACCTCTATCTGTTTCTGGAAGTACTTCTACTTCTTCCCATTCAGCTACTTCATGTTTAGCAAGCACTAATTGCATTAGTCTCTCACCATCATTAATACGAACAGGGACATTAGATGTATTAGTCAGGATGATACCTATCTCACCTCTATAATCAGCATCAATAGTGCCAATCCCATTAGTAAGAGTAAGTCCCATCTTTAATGCCAATCCACTCCTCATTCTACATTGCAACTCATATCCTTGTGGAATAGCTACAAACAGACCAGTAGGAATTAAACATCTACCTCCAGGTTTAATTTCAATAGTCTTAGCTACTTGAATGGTTGGTAACTTCTCACCAGTGTAGTTACCTTCTTTATCTACTACACCTTTGCTGTTAGGGTCTTCCATTAGACCAATACCGACAACGTCAGCATCAAAGAAGAACTTCTCTGGTTTACCATCTACTAACTTAATTCTACTGAAATCTCCTCTGACATCCATGCCAGCAGAGAATAAGGTTTCATACTTGGGAAGCTCCCATTGAGATTTATTTATTACTTGTACTTTCATTCTTCATTTCTTCAAGAATAGGACGATAATCAATCTCTGTAAACTCAAACTTGTATCTTGAATTTAAAGTGGTGAACTCACCTTTATCCCAGTAAATCTTCTGGATTACAGATGTTCTATACCACTGTTCTACGTCAGCTATGTAAAGACTAAGACCCTCTCCAAATGCAGCGGTAATGCCTTCCTCAGACTCACCTGTGGATAAATACCCTCCATTGCTAGAGACTTTAGTAATCTTAATGTAGCCAACTTTAGAATCCTTTATAGCTCTGTGAAGTTCGGGGCTTCCCCCTACTTTCACAAAGTCTTTAAGGCTTGCTTCTCTATGTTTGAGAGTAGCTTGTATAAAGCTATCTCCCCACATTACTGCTTCACTGAACCTCATTCAAATATTTAATAATATTATCCGCTGTACAATCTCCCACCTCAGAATAAAAAGCTTTAACTAGTTCTTTGTTGTTATCATAGACAGCAACGAAAGGAACTAATCTAGTGCCACATGATGCTTTAATCATAATAGCCTTCTTCTTATCTTTATAGTGTAGTTCATCGTAAGTTTCGACTTCTATCTTAGGAAATTTCTCCCAGATATAAGCTACTACCTTATTCTTCAAAGGTAAGCAAGTTTCACTATAAACTATCTTTACAGTCATGTCTAGTCGGATTAAACCAATATATAAGCATCTGTTTTAGTTCTTGACAATGATACATATTGTATCTGCCTAATCTCGTCAACATTCTTACAAACAAGAACGTTTGCCATATCAATGAACACTGTTCCAAGAGAGCTTCCTTGAATCTTATGAATGGTTGACGCATACCCATAATCGAACGTTTTCTTTTTAATAACTCGGTTGTCCCACATTATATCCTTAGGAGTTGCAAAGCTCTTTATCATTTCAAAGTACTTCTTCCATAAGAATGTAGACCTAGTTCGGTTACCATTCCTTTTAGCTTCAATAGCAGATATTCTAAAATTCTCTATTGTAGCAGCAAGGCTATCTATATAGTCTTTGTTGATGTCTCTTTCTAATATAAATACAGTTAATAACTTCTTATATACTGTATCATATAGTTCAAGCTCATATCCAGGCATCTTCATGAAATGGGGGATATGTCTCTCCACTCTTTTTGGAGCGTCTACTATTATGTAGTCCAAAGAGTTATAGAACTGAGTATTATTATACTCAAAGCTCTCGTAGCCAGTTAAGAACTCAAACTGATTGTATTCGTTAACTACATCGGTATCCCATAGTAGCTTCCTCATGCATTGATTAAATCCTTGTACCCTAGCATTAGTATATGCTATAAGCTTAACTTCATTGACATCTTGCTTCTTAATAGCTCGTCTAAAAAAGTCCGCACTTTTAAGCATAAAGTCTTTGGCTTGGTCACATATAATTAAAGACCCTTCTGGAGCTTCAATAGGTTCAAATCGCTTCAGGGGTCTTTCTCTCAGTCTTGATAATAATGGTAACAGACCATTAGTATCAGCTTGTCTATGAATTTGAGTTAATGTAATAATGTTAGGACAGTTAAATACTAAACTTGTACTCTTACTACACACAGGCTGTATTTGAGCCTTATCTCCAATAAATAGTAATTTGGTTCCATATTGATTACACATATCAAGTAGTAACTTGTATATTTCGTCATTAATCATAGATGCTTCATCTATAATAACAATACCATTATCAGGTATTTCACCAAAGCCATTACATTGGAATTTTAAATCTTTGTAGTCTAATTCAAATATCTCTATATTAGGAGCAAGGGATAACAGCTTATGAACAGTCATTGCCTCCTCACCAGTAACCTCCTCCACTACTAACTTAGCTTTATGTGTAGGAGCACATAATATGAAGTCTTCTCTATTAGACCTTAGGAATTGTATATATTCATTAAGGATAGAGGTTTTACCAGTACCAGCATAACCTTGTAATACTAGTACTGGCTCCTCTGTATTTAGAAAGTCTTTCATTCTCTCTAAAGCCTTTATCTGCTCCTCCGCCAGAGTAATGCGAGGTTCTCCTATCCTCCTTGACGAATACCCATTAAAGGGTAGCTTAATGTTCATTTCCAGAATAAGTTTGTAATATCTTCCAGACCATAAACAGGATTACCATCTTCGTCTAACTCTCTACACATTTTAACCTCATACATTCTTTGGTTAGTTGTAGGACTCTTCAGACCACCTAATTCTTCAACATAAGGACCCAACTTAATAAAGTTAAAGTTCTTAATATCAATATCCTTAGATAGTTCTTGCCTACCACTATACCAAGCTGTTAACAATCCTTTGGTTTGGACTATACCAGCTAGCATATTAACAGATTGAGGGTCTGAATCTCCTCCCATGAATGCAACACAAGTTATGCCTTCATTCTTATCTATTAATCGTATTAATGTGCAGAGGTCAAGAAGGTTTCCAATATCTTCTGCCAAGTAAGAACTATGACAGCCCTTACAATGACAAGGGCAGTTTGAGATATTAATAGCAAGTGTAGTTTCATTTGGTATCTCCTGGAAGACTATATCATAATTAACATACTTCAGCATCAGATGCATAGTAAGAACAAGATTAGTAAGAATACCATCTGTAATATCCGCCTATCTGGAAACTGATACCTAATATAGTCCTCAATATTTATTCTCATAAATAGGGACACTAACTTATCTTGGAGACCATTGTAGTTGTACTTTACTGCCAGCCCTACCCCTATTTCTAGGAGCAGGATAGCAATAAATATGATTTGAAATAGAACCATAATTTTTATTGTTTATAGTAATAACGTTTACTAGCTTCTTTTTGTCTAGCTTCACTAAAGTTGCTAATTCTCTTTAGATACCCAATAATCCTGGTAGCATAGTCTATATTCTTGCTTCCACACTTAGGACACTCATGCAAGTATCTCTTATCAATGTGCCCGCAATCATTACAGATAGTATTTGGAATATTAAAGGTAAAGTAATTAGTACCATTAGCAGCTGCAACCTTTAATAGGTTTCTGTATTGGTCTTTAGTAAGGTGCTCTTCTAAGTTCATGTGTAATGCACTACCTCCGTCCAAGTATTTAACATACTCTTTTCCATGAAGTTTAAACTTATCAAAGATAGTTAAAGATGTGTCCTCTACTGCATAGAAATAGCTATTATAGCAATCTCTAGGTACAAAGTAACCATCCTTCCTATCCCAATTAGCGTGTTTAACTCCAAGGTTCTCAGCTGGAACGAACTCAGTATTAAACATCAACTCTTTGGTCTTAGCCTTTCTATTCTCATCACTGATGGTCTTCAGAATAGATTGCATAAACTCTCTATAAGTATCGTTGTCACCCACCTCAATTCCTAAGAACTCGGCAGCTTCAATAACACCATTAACACCTACAGTTAGGTACTGTTTCCTCAGATTGATAAATCCAGCTGTATAAACTGTCAATAGACCATCTTTCAGATAATCCTTTAATAGCTCATTATATGCTGTTTGGAATTTATGAACCTTTTGAACCTGGGAACGCAGATAATCAATCATATCATATCCCTTATTAACTGCATCCTGTACTAACCTATTGATATTTAAAGTCATTACTGACTTACTACCAGTAGCAATACCACCTGCACCTAATGAATATGAGAATTGGTTATCACTAACCTCATTCCTCAACCTACAACATGATGATAATGAGTCTGCACTATCAGAAGTATAGGTAAAGAACGAATGTCCCTTACTATACATTTCAGCAGTAAAGTCAGCCCACTCTTTGTCACGAATGTCTTCACCATCAGTAAGTAATGCGACAGTTTCAACTGGGAAGGTAAGAATACACTTAGTCCTTTCCTCATTGAACCATGACATGAACTTCTTCTGTAACCAGTTTAATGAATCCCATTGAGGTTTACTTCCATCAGGGAATACAAACTCTCCGAATAAACCTTCAAAGTAATACTTGTCAAAGTAGCTGATATTCCAGAATACTGATTGGAAGTTACGAGCAGCAGCAGGCTGATTGATTGAATATACAATCTGCTGAAAGTACTGACTAATCTGCTTCTCGATACTAACTCTTGACTCTACTAGTTCATGTATAAAACCATGCCTATCAGTAGTTACGTTATTGTCAAACACTTCATCCTTCTTTATAAGGAGGGGATTATATTTAATTCGTGCTATCCTATCAGGATTTTTATAGTAATCTTCACCCCATTCTTTACGGGCAAAGTAATCAAAATACATCAAGAACTCACCAGTAGCTACTGCACCTGCAAACTGAGAACTGATTGCAAATACTAGATTAACAAACATTCCACAGAATGAATCAAGATTCTTAGGTGCCGCAGATAATCCACCAATAGGCTGCAAACCTTCCAACAAAAATGGATACATAGTAATAGCCACACAATATGGCATAATACTAGTCTCATCATGTTTATATAATACGTGTGATTCTAGCATCTGGATATACTCCTTAGCTAAATCCTCGCCATACATTTCTCTAATCTTATCGGTAAGTATAGTACGATTCACCTTAATAATATCACCCTTGAAGAGTTCGCCATTAAGAGTTACAATGTTCTTTTCAGTAACATTAGCATTGGAATCATATTTACTACCTGTTGCGGCATTACTAGCCTTAGCATAGTCCTTAATAAACTGTTTCTTGCTTGTTAAGGTTCTAAGTTCAGCTTGTTTCTGCCTATATAAGATAAATGCCTTAGCAACATTATAATAATCACAAGCCATAAGAGCTTTCTCTATTTGGTCTTGAATCTCTTCTACAGAGATAATGTTGTTAAAGTATAATTCATCTTTTACATCACTAAGAATATCCATGTCAATAGGTTCATTAACGGCATGGAATGCTTTAGTGATTGCTAAGTCAATCTTACCCCAGTCAAAGGGCTGTACTGTCTTGTTTCGTTTTACTACTAGCATTAATTAATTTAAAAGTCTAAGATTGTACGTAGTAATAAGGTCTTCTCTGCCTTATTGATGATATCTTTACCACCATCATTGCTGATTAACTCAGTAAATGCATTATAAACCTTAAACATATTGACATCCTCATCTTCCTTAACATAATACTTGGACTTAGTGTCCACAAACAATGATTTATAAGCGTCAATGACTTCTTTAGTTCCTAACTTCACTTTACCATAGCCCAAGTCACAGGATTGTGAAATTGCATTACGCATCCACTTACCTAAATTAGACTCGATAGTTGGAACTGTTCTCTCCCATTCTGTATCATGGAGAGTTTTCAACCACAGTTTCAAATCAGATGTCTGTTCCATCAGATTCTTAACTGGCTTATAGTTTATAGCCTTCTTTGGCTCTAACTCTTGGATATTGATGAACGAAGGGTCAAATACACATAGATTGGTACATGCTCTGTTAAGACCTCCTCTATACATCTTACATATTGGCCTACGAACATCTAATCCATATAAGAAACCAATAACTTCATCATGGTTATCCCATGCGTATTCATCTGGCAACACAGCTTCAATAAGAACTCTGTTATAAGTTACATCATCTGTGTTATATTCACCAGTAATAGTTCTGGTGATTTGGTCAGGGAGTTTAACTTGTACCCTGAAATCAGAAGTAAATTTAGACATAGTTTCCAAGAAAGGCTCTACATAAGCTTCAGTTGGAAAATATGCTCTCTCTTTAATTCTTGTTGCCTTTCCTTGTAGTAATTCGTCTAATGTTATTTCCATACATCATTTTCATTGCAGTAATATACGCCCATCTAGCATATTTCCATTCTCATCTACAATAGAATAATCACAAGCAGCTGGTGTATTACCAAAGTTCTTGTGAATCCATTCTGAACTACCGAATAAAGAGCCCACTGATTTATAAGTAAACCTCCTACCATAAGTAGTTGCGGACTGATGTAAATCGCCCTTTACAAAGACTACATTGCCTTTAATTCCTTTGTTATCAATATACTCATTGATAAAGTTCTCTGTCTTGACATCTAATGTAAGAGGAAGATTCTTGAACATATCCTTGTTATCCTTACCATGACATAGAATATAGGTTGTAGTTCCTAATACGAACTCACCAATAAATTTGTCAAATATTGTAGCTTCAATATCCATACTTTGTAAGATATATTGAAGTGCAACATTAGCAGAATATCCAAAGTCTCCATCATGGTTTGATTCTCCAACACAGTAATAGGATAGACCGCCACAAGGTAGCTCTTCTACTATAGAAGTCATAAACTTAGTCATTACTTCAATAAAGCACTTCAACTGCTCTTTATTATTCATATTCTGAGCTAGTTGATGACCACCTCTTGTAGTTTGACCATCATATCCATCTAAAGAATCTCCCAGATTACATACAATTATGTTAGTAAAGTTGCCAAACATTAAAGATTCTCTCTTTAACTGGTCTACCAACTTACTAAGTCTAGCTTCAACCTCCTCTTGGTCATAATCATTAGCATAGATGGAATAACCTGACACAGATGCACCAATATGCATATCTGACAACCAAATAATCAAATCTCTATCTTCCCTGCCTTTAACAACAGGAGTAAACTTAGGTAGATTTGATACATCAATACCTTCTAACATCCCAGACATATCCTGGAGTTGTTCTTTAAGGTCTTGATTCTCTTTCATGTACTTCCTAAGCTGAGACTCAGTATGCTTAATCTTCTCAGCCTCATAGCTTCTTAAGAAGTCATTCTCCTTCTCTCTAAACTGCATTTCTAACAGCTTATCCTTTTCATTCTCTTCAATTACATGAGGAGCAAAGGGGGCTGATGCCTTAGTAATGCTAAATGCTCTAAGTATTCTCTTAAAGTCAGCGAGAGAATAATCTGGGAAGAATCTTGATACCTCCCTTTGTGTAATACCACTACCATAGTTAGAATACAATCTATAAACCATGTTCATTTCATCTCTATTGAATGAACCCAGTATAGGTTGTTTATCTCTTACATAGATAGTGAATAGATATTTAACTATTTTACCTTCGTCATCCCTTTCAATAGTAACCTTAGATGTATCGTCCGAATCTAATTCAGAGTCACTATAAACAACTTCATTCTCGAATAAATCTGGAGTAGATTCTTTCTTAGAAGTTCTTAGTCTTGGTCTAGCATCAATCTGCTTGAACAAGTCCATAATGACATTATAATCTTCATCAGGGATTGTTCCAGCTTCTTTAGCTTGCTCTACAGCCTTCCTCTTCATACAGAAATAGCTTGTAGGAAGACCAATCTTCTCTGCATAAGCATTCATACTGATGTTATCTGAAAGTACCGTTTTAAGGTGATTAGTAAGTTTAATAATAGTTTGTTCCTTCATCGTTAGATGTTTAAAATTAGATAGCAGTTACGCCTTTAAAATACATCATCTTGGTAGTTGGCAATCTATTACAAAAAAAAATAAGGGACTACCTTATTTTCATAAGATAATCCCTTTGATATTTAAAGTTGTAGAAGTCTATTAGGCTTCAACTCCAAAGCAGATGTAAGTTCCTTGTTTAGCACTCTTAGAAGGAGTGTACTTAACTTCAAATGCACCAACTTCACCCTCAACTACATCCTTGATGTATTTGCAGAAGATGTCGCCTTTGTAATCTTTCTTAGCGTACAATTCCTTAGCTACTTCTTTAGCCTTGTTCTTTGTCTCGAAGTTAGTGAATAGAATTTCACCAGTTGCAGGGTTAATACCTTGATAACCAGTTTTATACTTTCTCTTACCCTTCTCGTTCTTAATATCCTTTACGGTATAAGGACGCTCACGTGTATCAGCAGAACCTGCTTCAAATGTGATTGAACAACCAATACCAGCAGCATACTTAGTGTGCTTTGCTAGGTACTCTGCACAGAACTCTTTCAACGCTTTCTCAGCGATTGGTTTACCAGCAGTTTTCCATGCCTGAGTTGCGTCACGGATTACTTGGAATGGTGCTTCTGCGATAGCTTCTTGTTTTGTGAAACCTTTTACTTCTACTTTCTTAAAATTCATTGCTTGCATAATTCAAAAATTGTTTAAACATTATTTCATACGTTCTAATCTTGTAACTTTCTATAGTACAAAGATACTACTTTAATTGGACATAGCCAAGTAGTCTTAGTATTAAATAATCTAAAATTTGAATTATTATCTCTCTCGGAAATCGTGATACAAAGATACTACATTTTATCTAACTCTCCAACCGATAACCTTTAAAAAGTGTTAATCAGCAGTTTTAGATAAAATTGACATAACTATTGCATTATTGGTCATTGTAGTTAGAGTGTCATAACTCTCTTCGTAAAACAAATCCTCTCCATTCCTGGACGCAACATCTACATTCTGTAAGATTTGTTGGAACCTCCATTGAGGAAACTTCTCCACTAACTCGGATAGAATCTCAACAATTCTTTGATTTGACTCATACCTTTGAGCAACCTTATCACCCCAAGATATTCTTACTTCTTCGGACATTAGAAAGGTAAATAAGTATGTAGAATTTCCTTAATCTTCTTAACCATTTCCTTAGAGGTTTTCATATCGAATGTTAAGAACTCATTACAGTGTTTCATCATGTCTGTACAGACAACAGATAATCCCCTAATGAATTTTAAGTCATGTTGTGACTCCTCTCCATCAATAATCTTCATTATTACGAGATAGCAAGTTGCATCTGGATTTTTAATCCTTGCCTGCTTAGTAAGGAAACATATAAGGGATATAAGAGCAAATTTACTCCCAATATCACAATTTAAGTTACCCAAACTATAATATTCTCTGTAATAATTTTCAAGGTCTTGGTAAGATGGTTCCCATGCTTCCATAAGAAAAGATTCAGTCATATAGTTCGCAGTATGCTACTCTCTGCAGCAAATCTTTAAATTCTAAGAAACCTTTACGAATTTCACCATTAGTTACTCTAAATACTCCAGCTCTATAGTCTGGAACAGTACATACTAATAGCATATTCGCCATCAGACTAGAAGGCTTTATATTGTACTGCTTCTCCACGTAAGAACGTAGCATCCACGCATACATTGCCATCTGTCTATTATAATGGTATTTCTTGAATGAATCACCAAAGTCAATCAACCAATGCCCAGTAGTCTTAAGGTCATTAAGAACTACTTCATTAGTTTCAATATCAATGGTGAAATTATCTAGCTTACCTTTAAGTTTAAGGATTGTTTCCTTACCCTCATGTTCAGCCTTCACATCCATAAATAGAGCTGCTTCATTCATGGAAATAGGTTCCCCGAACACTCCCTTTGGATGTAATAAATCCTGTACCTCTTTATTAGCCTCAACAGAAGCTAAACAAAGCTGTAACTTCTCTCTTGACTTGGGGTCTAGATAGATTGGCTCAGTACCTGAGTTATTATGCTCAGCCTCCCAATCCCTTCTGTCCCACCAATAGTTAATGCATTTGTCCTTAACATTCTCAATCTTAATACTATCCATTTTTCCTTTATAGTAGTCAATCTTATCTGATGCAGCTATAATATCCTTATCGGATACAACACCCTTATTACTAAGGAATGTCTTGTATAACTCATCTGCCATAGCTCCCATCTTAGCAGTGGGTCTATCAACATTATCAGCTACTGCAAATTCTTTAGGTTGTAGTACTAATTCATGGACTGCTGAACCAAACACAAGAGAGTCAGAATATTTAGGATGTTTGCTTAGTCCCTCTTTATAAATTTGAGGACTTCCGTCTTGGTCTGGATTTATTAATGCAAGTTTTGAGTTGCTTATATATCCTGCCCATTTATCACTAAAATATTCTTCGTCACTCATCTCAATGAGTTGTATAGTGTCAAAGAGTGGAATCAGTTTAACATTTCTATGCATACTTCTTCATAAACAGATATGAGTCAATTATCTCATCCTTATTTAGTGAGAATACTTTGAACATAGGAAAGTCTACTGTCTTCTCTGTGTGGAACAATAGTGCTGGTAATCCAGAACTCTGGCACTTTAGCACATTAGACAGTGAATCATCAATAAAAATATCCACCCTACCTTTAATCATATCAGCCTTATTACCCTGCTGATAAGTCATTTGATAGACTGGTCTGTCAGGGAACCCATTACGTCTTAGCCACTCCTTAGTCCATGCTTTATTGTTTACTCGCTTAGTGCAATACAATTCAGGTATGAAGTCTGGTCTGCTCTTAACCTCAAGATTCAACCAAAAATCTCTGTCTTTACTTAAAATCTGCTGTACATTACGTGTTATAATGTGGTCTTCCAGCATTTTAGGGTTATTGTCCGTATCGAAGTACTTACAATATGCTCCCCAGAAGTCTGCTAGGCAATCATCAATATCAAGCCCTATTCTTAAACCTATGTTCATTGTTAATCTCCTTTTAATGACTTAGAATTCTTCTATGTCATAGATGTTTCCAATTACTATATCTGCTTGAGTGTTTAGAATAGTGATTAAATCCTCCCAATCGGATGGAATATCAATATCCTCATAATCTTCTGTAAAAGCATTAATAAACTTCTGCTGAGCATCAGAGAAGTTCCTTGCACGCACCTTCTCAATCCAGCAATGACCATCCCAATAACATGGGAGTAGGTAAGTTGTCATCGAATGTTATGCTTAATTTTAAGTTTTCTTTTATCTTCATCTGTGAGTATAGTCTTTCCTCTACCTACGTGCCACTTATGACATACGCTACACTTATAAGCCTGTCTTTTATGTATAGTCTTATCCTGCACATTGATAACCATAGCAGCATGGATAGCTTCCTTCTCGGTTTCATATGTAGTCTTATTCCTATACACTGGTTCCTTAGTTTCTGGGCTAATATAGAATAAGGTTTGGTGCTCACCCATATTAACACTGGCTACAAATAGTTTACCATCTTCCCTAGAGATAGATTGTATTCTATCTGTATTGAAAGGGAATAGACTCTTCACATATGCTAACAAACTCACATCAGTTGTTGTCATACGTGAATAACTTTTATAGGTGTCAGATTAAAAGAACTCGGAGTTATTTGTACCTTATCCTTAGTAAGAATTACATTCTTACTTAACGACTCAGGTGGATAGAGATGTGTTTTTATCTTAGAAGTCTTCAGATACTCTACAAAGTGTGCTCCAAATGCAGCATTCTTTATATCGTGTTTCTGAATTATTTCCTCTAAGTATTCAAACACACCAGGTTCAATACCCTTATTGCTTCTACCAGAAGGCATTAAAGGTAACAATACATGATAGTAAATACTATCACCATATCTAACTACAGTATCATAGAACTCGTCTACAGAAACCTTATCAGACATAATGTGATGAATATTTACATTCGTATTACCCCACGTTAGTAACTTATTAATAGCTCTATGTGCTTGGAGTCTTATACTAGGATTACCTAGGCTAACTGCAACTCCACCAACATACTCTTTAGTATAGGCAAGGATTTCTCCTCCCTTAACATTGTCTCTAGCTATAATAAGACCATTAGTGGTGTAATTAGGAACTACTCCAGTATTATATACTGTTTCGAGGAACTCACAGAAGTCTGGATGCATAGTTGGCTCTCCAGTAGAACCAATAGCAATTTGGAATGGCTTACTTGTGTATAGCACTCCATCCTTTAACTCGGATTGATATAAACGCATCCATTTCTTCCATGTCTCACAGATGTCAGGGTAGTTAATACCACCATGTCCTGCTGATACATAACAGAAGTCACACTCAGCATTACATACAGTATTAATACCAACATCATAGAACTCAGCCATATCAGGAGGTAATTCCTTAGCTACCCCAGTACCTACTCGGATAGTCTTTAGATTTGCCCATATAGCCTTATAATTATGTGCAGGGAACTCTCTTACCTTAGTTCCCCAGCTTGTCCAATCTTTCATTCGTATTCTATTGTATAATTATCTTTAAAGTACTTGTCAAGAATTGCTTCTAATCCTGCTTTATAAAATTCCGTTGGTGCATCACCAGTAATAGTACAGAATATCTCCGAAGAGCTATTAGTAATTACATCAGAGAATGATTGAATTGGTATTAAGTAGTGCTTAGTTGTAGCACGCTTCAACATTGAATAAGTCATTTATTTTGTTCAATATGGCAACATCGACTGAACTTGCTTCACCTTTAGGAATTATAGACACCTCAGTAGTTGGATATCTCCAATCACTATCAAAGTTCCTAACATATTCCTCAATGGTGGGCACTACATCACCTACTAGACCAGTCTTAACTAATTCAGCATATGCTTCAGAATCACTGATAAACCATCCAGAGTCATCTTTGCGACTTCTGATTTCTTCAATCATACCTAGGTATTCCTCATCAATATCGGACTTACCAAGGATGTCTTCGAAGTAGGACTCAAGCATATCCTCATAGTTAATACTAACGGTGAATAAGTCGTCACAGGACTTATCTGAACCACCAATCTTTAAAATTACATTGATAATATCTCTTACTGCATCTACAGTGTATTGAGTAGCCTCTTGATAGACTTCCATACTACTGTTAGTTACTACGTCATTCAAAGATTGTAGTCTAAATTTCATCCTAAATGCACATTCCAGCCATTAAATAAATTGTTAATCTTATCCCAAGTATCATAAGGGATACTGTTGTCGTCATAACTTACAACCAATACTTTACCATCCAGCCCTCTCACATCATAACGCTTACCGATGTTCCATACTGTAGGTTCAGGACCATTATAGTTCTCTAGGAACTCTTTCGCAATGTCATAAAGAGGTTCTTTAAGAATGTAGTTATTCTTGAGTAGGGTACGCCAATTCATACTACCAACAGTCTCTTCTCCATCCTCTTCGAGAGTCTGGTTAATAAGTTCACCAACCCTACCCCAATTGTTATTCAGATATTCCACAAAAGCATCATGGATAGGTTCTTTGTACTTATTACTATAGGCATAGGTTTTATGTTTATCATCCATATCAATAACTTGATATGGTTGAAATAAGAACCCCATTCGTAAGTCAAGGACATCTTTCTCATCCTCAGGGTCCATAAACCATCCTTCAGCTATACTGAAGATAGAACCTGGATAGCTCCAGTCCTCCTCAATTTCACCACTGCGAACTTTCTTACGCCATTCACGAAAGTCCTTTAATGAAAAAACCTCCGGATAACTAAACCCAGAGGTGAATGTGTGAAGCATAGTATCGACCTCTTCACACGTCTTTCCAGTGTCTAAGATAAACACCTCAGACGAACTATTAGTAATAATATCACTAACAGTTTGTACCGGTATAACTAATATATTCATAATTAATTCTTCCTTATTAAATCATAAAAGAATTCTTTGGACATCATAACATACTGTCCATCAGAAGCCATATTGACCTCTTTGTCAATTTGTTTATTCCATACTATCACTAATGGTCTATCTTTACGAGGACACGATTTAATGATTTCTGAAATCGAAGGAGTATTCTTGGTACATTTACACTGTACATAACAAGGTAAGTGGTCTATAGTCTCTGCTATATCAATCTTGTCATTATCTAAGTTCTTAGATTCTGACCTAGCTGACTTTAGTCCAGCATACCCTAGTTCTGTAAGCTCCTTAATAATCTTCAACTCATAATTGTTTCCTTTACGTCTGGCATATGCACCATTACGTTTCTTCTTAGGTTTCTCTGCTACTTCTTCTGGCATATTCTATTAATTCTAAAGTTTTCTCTCGTCCATACATCTTATGAAAGTCTGATATATCTTTGGCTCCATAACTACGAGGAATCCACATACATTCTACATCAAATGACTTTCTAATCTTATTCATGTTATGAAGACCAGTTAAGTCATTGTCATAGAATACAATAATCCTCTTAAATCTACTCTTCAATTTAGAGAATTGACTTTCAGTTAGGAATAGATTCTCAGAATTTGGAGCAATAGCTGTAATTCCAAGAGAATATAATGTCATTACATCCTTTAGACTCTTAGTTATTACTAAGACATCATCTTCTTTAGGAAGTTGTTTAGCACCCTGTAAGAGGAAAGATTTCCAGTTAGATAGAAACCTCAATTCATGCTTCTTATTAAAAGGGAAGTAGATTCTCCACAATTCTGTTTCGTTCTCATTCTTACCCCTATAATATCCAAATATTGGACAACTCTTAGTAGATGTTGTGAAGAAGTTGCCATTTAGAAATACGGTCTTACAAGAGAAGACCCTAAATTTCTTTAGAATCTTCTCTGTAATACCAAATTGCATCCACCATTCAAGTTCTTCTTTAGAGAACTCTTGAATTTCTACCTGTATATTAGCTTCCTTACACTCTTTGAGTTCATTCGTACTAATAGTAACAGGTTTAGGATTCTTTTTAAGTTTAGGATGTTTAATGTAACCAAAGTCATTGGCAATCATTCTTAGTGCTTTATAATAGGTTAGTCCATACTTGTACATAACCACACTAATAAAATTACCATAAAATGCACCACTAAAGTCCTTCAGAACAATATCTCCACTCTTGTTCCTATAAAAGGAGCAGGTGGGATTATTGTCTGCTCTCAAAGGAGATTTAAATAGACCTTTTTTAACAGGTATACCTAAATAATATTCGAGATATGTTTCTTGAGATGCTCTGTCTAATAAATATTGTTTAGTGATCGTAGGTTCAAATTCAAGTTTCATATTAATTCATATGGTTTGTATTAGAACCACAAAGTTACTAACTATTTATTATACTTCAAAATCCAAGTCTTCGTTACCTGCTGCTGTATCGTCAGTAGCATCTACATCATCTTTTACATCTGTAGGTTTAGCATTCTTCTGCTCGTTCATCTTCTTAACTTCATAGTCAGAGAATGCTACAGTATCACCCAACCAGTTGTTGTTGATATAAGCATCACCTTCTTTGTTAATACCAACGAAGCTAGGCAAAGATGCAAAACCCTTGCTATTTCCAATTAACTTCAACTTAGTCTGTTTGTTTATAGCCTTAGCCAGAGCCTTATTCATGATTTCAATCAACTTTTCAAAATCGTCAGGTAATGCAAGACCAGAAACAGCCTTAACAAACTTCTCCATCATTTCAGGAGCAAGATTTGTCATTACATGAGATACAGTGAACTGAAGTTGTTCCAAAGCAGAAGGCAACTCCCACTTCTTACCACCAGTTTCACCAGTTACACGCTCATTACCACCGTCACCAGGACAGAAGATAAGAGGTTCAAAGATTCCTTCCTCACCAGAGAACTTAATCTTCATTGCTTTCCACTCGTTACCTTCTTTGTTTGTGCCCTTAGCCAATTCGATGCCTTTGAACACTACATCATAGATACCCCATGCTTTCAGTCTTACTACTGCTGTACCTTTAACGTTATTTAGATTGAATGTCATTCCTGCCATAATATTAAAATTTAAATTTCAAATGATAAGTCGTCAATCTCGTATGCTTCATCGTTATCTAGGCTTGTGTCCAATGGTAAATCCTCCACTGGGTTTTCATCTTCTTTAATTTTAATATTATTATCTTCTGACCTGTCCTTGTTACCAATTAACACGAACAAACCATCATGTCCTTTCCACGGAGTTACAGTGAATGTATCTCCATATTTGGACAATAAGTCGTTTGCATTGCCTCTACAACTTACTGTAAGGCTCTTAGTTAATTTGTTACCAGACTTGGTCTTCCAGGCTATGTCAGTTCCTATAATAGGGAACATCAATCCACCCTTCTCAATAGGCTGATACTTAATATCTAACCTATTCTCCCATTCTACACCCATTAAGGATGCAGCTGCCCTATTAAGGACATATTTGTTAGGCTCCAAGGTAATCTGAGGTTCAGCAGAATCCTCTGCTTCCTCAGCCTTAGTGCTTGTCTTCTGAGCTTTCTCTTTAACTTGCTCCTGCTTTAGAAGTACACACTCCTTAGTATCAGGATTATAGTCAAAGGTAATCATCATTTTTATAATCATTCCTCGTCGTTGTTATAAGCATCAATCACCTTAATAATCTCGTTCAAATCATTATCAATTAACAAATCATCGAACATACCCATCGGAGTCTTTGCTACACACTCTCCGTCAGTATTAGTAAGGAACTTATACTCCATCCTGCCAGAATCACCTTCTTGTACCTTAGTAAAGAATACATAAGTGAACAGACCTTCCAGAGTTACTTTCTCTGCCAATAACTTACCAATAGTCTTGATTGAATATTTAGGATTCATGGCATCACCGACATTCTCACTATGAGTAAGGAATATCATTTTGCAATCATCCCTCATAGATTCTGAATACCTAAGTACTTCCATAGCGTGCTGAGCTAACTCAGTAAACTTAGTATAACCTACTTCAGTTGCTCTATCAACAAACTCATAACTCAACATATACTGCCAGTCATCAATGATAACTTGCTTAATGTGAGGCATCTTTAGATTAACAATCTTCAAGATGTTAATGATTTTGTCATATTTAGAACTAACATAGTAGTTACCAACCCATTCAGAGCCTTCTTTCTTTATCTCCTTATACTTCTTCTTATATCCTTTAAAAGGTAAGGGCTTACCAGTAGTAGAAATCAAGAAAGTTTCTTCTGGGTTTAAATTTCTTAAACAAGTACTCTTACCAGTACCACTTTCACCAACAATCGCAATAGTTTCTGCTGCCATTTACTATAGAACTAAAGTCATTTTTGAACTAGAATCTTGTTGTTCTTCTTGAGTAATCTCTTGGCATGAATCTTCTAATGAATCGGTAAGTAACCAATCTGGGGTTAGATACTTATCATAGTTTGTAATCTTGGTTGCAATCGGAAGCTCTTTAAATAATCCAGTCTTACCATAGAATCCGAGACCTACAGCAATGTCTGCTGCACCCCATCTATTCTTTAATACTACTGCACTTCTAAAGTTCTCTCCAATTTGTTTTATGTCATATCCTCTATACGAAGACATCTTCTCTCTAAACGGATAAAACAATGCTAATACTATATTGGCATCCTCTGCTGGGTTACCAGTTCCTTTTAAATCGTCCAACTGAAGTTCTTGGAAGTTCAATTTCCTTCTCTCTACATTGGAGGAACCTCTATTCACCTGCATTACCACTACAGGACTAATCTTACATTTATTTCTAAACGAAATTAATGAAGAAGACATAGCATCCATTTCATCTTTCTTAGAATTACCAATAGATGGTCTAGCTAAACCAATATGGTCTAAGATAACTAATATGATGTGATTGGGTCTAAACAGAGTATATGTATCACCCTGGAACTTACCAAATTGCTTTAGAGACTCCATAAGGAAGTCTACCATTCGCTGGTTGTTCAAAGGCTTGTCATATATTATCATGTGAGATTCAATCTTATCAAGCATCTCTAAGGATTGACATACTAATTCATAGTCCATATCGGACAGAGTGGTATCCTTACTTCTAGAAAGTAGCTCTTTAAAGGACAATTCAACACCAAATGTCTCATATATATAAATAGATAGAATTTTACCAAGCAATTGCTCAGCAGTCATTTCTAAACTGAAATATATAATATGAAAATCTGGATTGTCAATATTCTCCATTATAGGCTTATAGATAAATGAATGTAATGCAAAAGAAGTCTTACCTGAGCCAGTACCTCCAGCTATTAGATAATATGTCTCTTGTGCTACACCATCTACAAATCTCTCTAGTTTAGGAAGACCCATTGATAAAGCATGGTTTTCACCTTTTCTACCTCTATCAATTAACTCCTTTAAATTCTTAGTTATTCTACCCATTAAATACTCTTGATGGTATCAAACCTCATAGTCCCATCTCCATTCTTAAGCTCTGCAATGTTCTGCCAGATTTTACTTATCATAAAGTCTGCGATGTTCATATTAAGGAGGTTACAATTGTTATCCTTAGCCCATCTAATAAGTTCTAATACTTCGTCATGCTTATCCTGCTTCCAGCCTATAGATTTACCATAGGCATAATAGAACTCTTCTTCTGTACTAAATTTCTTAGCCCAGTTGTTTAACGGAACTTCAACTCCATTAATTAGTCCATTATGAGGATAAGTCATTAAGAACTCTGCGCCTAAATCACCACTAAACTTCCTATAGTTATTAAGAAAGTTCTGGTTGAATATAACACATTCAGGGTCAAACTTCTGACCCTTATCAGGAACCTTATACTGTTTAGTAATGATTCCCTTAGCCTGGAGACTTAATAATAAATCTCTAAGATTGGTTCTAGTTACGGGTATAGTAAAATACTTAACTAGATATTCTTTATGCCCTTCTTCTATGCTAGCTAGAAATAATAAATCAATTAGTAAGACCTCTTCTGCTGTTAGTCTATACTTCTCCATCATTACTAATTGATTGTCTACTGTTAAACTTAGTTTTTCCAATTAAATAAATCATTAGCCAATAACTAACAATCTACTAACTGTAAAGTGTTTATTCTGATTTCTCAGCGTTGCCAATTACATACGGGTTCAAGAGTTCCGATTCTAACTCACTTACTCTATTTTGAATACCATCCATGTTATAGTACCTATTTAGCACTGTAGCGTAGTATGGATTGTTACTAGCTTGAGACAGCGCACTTTTTAAGAAGTTCGTGAGGCAAATCAACTCTAACATTCTCTCTGTTGTCATCTTATTAACGTGTTAATAATGCAAAGATACTAAAAATCTCTTAAATTACCAAATGAATCTTATGTAAACTTTAGGCTGCGTAATAACCTATCACAATCAATAAATTTACCTTGATAGCTTACACTTAGAACTTATCTCTGTTGAAAACAACTTTAATAGATGTAGAAATTGTATAACATCTACTTTTGTTGTTGTAATTTCATCAGAGAAGTTACAATAAGTTACTTCAAACATTAGAACCTAAACATCATTTTAGTTTGCTTCTTCTTCTTAGGATTAAATGGTCTTCCCTCAAGGACATCTATAAGATTCTCCTCACTAATAGGGATATATCTTCCAGTACTGGTAGATTTCCTAAACCATTCCTCCTCTACAGTTCCTTTAAGAACTAGGGTGAAGACTTCAGCAACCTTGCCCTCCTTTTGACGGATAACTCGACCAACTCTCTGTTTCTTAGTAGTAGAACTACTATTGAAGCCTAATATAACTGACACACTGATGTCGGGACAGTTAAATCCTTCATTCAGTTTCATAACAGTGTTTAGTACACCACCATCCTGCCGCACAAATTCTTGTAAGTTCATTCTGCCTTTCTTGACAGAATCTTTACCAGAATACACGGCACCATACTTAATCTTTTCAGCCATAGCTACAGTAGCACTAAAAGTTATACACTTCTTGTCCTGTCTGTTCTCCAAGATTAAGTTAGTAAGTTCAATTTTCTTAGGATGATTATATATGTATTTCTTACGAGCCTGTAAGGTTCTACTAAAGCCCATAGCATGAACTAAAATCTGCTTATTAACAGTTTTAAAGTCCTCACTCTGGTCTTCTCTACATCTCTCTTTAGCTAACTCAGACCTTCTCTTCCAATCAGTTGCACACTTCATGGCTAGATTAAAGTCATAGTTAAAGTAGGAGAAATGTTCATAAAACTCTTTATTGACCTCTTTATAGACATCAATATCTTCTGGCTCAATAAGTACCTCATATTCTCGATAATCGGCAAGCCACTTATTCTTTATGGCTTCTTCTACAGAAATGGTATCCACAATAGGACACTTCTTACTTATAATTTCATCTTTACCATCCAATCTCTCAAAGGTCGCAGTTAACCCTAAGATTACTGTATATTGGACGTTTTTAAATATGTTCAGCAGTGTAGGTGCTCCCACTTTATGGATTTCATCAATTACAAGTAAAGTACAACTATACTTATTAACTGATGTATCATTCATGGTCTTAACTGAGCACTGTTGGAATAGGTTCCAGTCAATTAGTTCCTGATTCCATTGTCTTTGAATAGGTTCACTTGGGACAACTATAATAACAGACTTAGTTGGATTCTTCTTAAGAAATCTACTTATAGCCATTAGTCCGCCTCTAGTTTTACCTACTCCAGTAGCCCAATTCAAGGTCCCACACAACTTGTTATCTACCCATCGTTGAACACCTTGTTCCTGGCGTTCCGTTCTACTTAGATTTCCAAACAAGTCTGCCATATACTATCAATTTTACCCTTGAATTTACTCTTTAATTCTATTGATAGTTATGTAAACAAAACTCCTATAATGAGTGAGTAAAACTCAGGAGTATATATGTAGAACCAATATAGATGAGTGTGAGCATTAAAGAGTATATCCTTTAGCTTCACAAACCTTCTTAATTTGGTTCTTACGAGTCTCCCACTGGTTGATGTGGAACTTAACCTCATCCTCCAAAGAGAATAGGATTCTGTTCCTCAATGTTTCCAGTTGAGAAGTAGTAAGTTCAGAGTATTTCTTACTCTTAAGGTTTACCATAGCACGCAGTTGAGTGAATGATAGACCTTTCGGTGTCATGTACAGGTTTGCAGTAGGGTTAAGACCGAGACGTTCTTTGACTACTTCAGCCTTCTCACGATATTCTCCACTTGCAGTCTTCTCAGTCAAGTCTTTAGATTCCTGCTGTGTAAACCATAGACCTTGTTTTAAGATAAATGTTAATGTAATGTGCTGCTTGTTAAATTTACCCAACTTATCAAGACAGCCTTCAAGAACTAGTTCAATAGGAAGTCTCGCGAACTCCACAGGACAGTCCCCAACCAAAGCCTCAGAGATGAATGTTTCCTTGGTATCAATACCTTTGTTGTTATTAAGGAACACTCTCAACGAGGGTAAGAACGTAAATCTTGGAATACCTCTATCTTGCTCTAACCAGCGAAGGAATAACTCAGTATTACATCTTTCTCTTTGGTCTTTAATAATGTCCAACAGAACATATCGACCCGGATGTTCTTTGCTGTCATTATACAGCATTGATTCACAATGGTTATAGAACGTTCTTAGTTCTTTATCGGAACAATCAACAAGTCGTCTTTCTTCTTGTATGAATTGTCCATTTACTTCAACCTTGCGACCTTTCCATGTGAAAGTGTTAATGTCATTATTCTTCTTAGCAATAGCGGCAGCCAATTTTTCCTTCATCATATTGTTATTCTATATTATGTCTTTATCATATAAAATAATCTCTTTATTCAAATTCATCTTTTTATTACAGTATTAGATCTGATTCTGCTGGCTTCTCATAAACAAAGTCTATAAAATAAACTCCAGTAAAGCGGTAAGGTACTTTCTGACCTATTGTAGAGTCATACCAAGTATCCTCACCAGCTATTACCTCATTGTACTTTAAAAACCCTACATCACCTATCTTGAGAACCGGAGATTCCCACCTAGGTAATCGGGTTGCCATTTCATAAGTCCCATTAGCTAAATTTTGGAAGACATAGATTATATAGCCACCTACATCTTCTCGTAAGGTTATTAACTTGGCATGGATTGTTTCCATTTACAGATACATTACTCCTACTCGTTCGTCGTAAGGAATGTTATCAGTAGCAGTCTCTACAGCCAGCCATTCACACTCTTCAATAGAATAACCATATTCGTTGGCATCCATCTCAGAGATTTCCTGAGCATAGAGTTCAGCTTCCAATAAGGATTCAAAGTTACCAGTCTCTTGGTAGTCTAACCTTCCCCTACGTCCAGAGTAGATGTTACATTCTATCATAATGATAAGAATTTTATAGTTAATCTTCCTTATCTTTGTATTTCCTACAACCGTATTTGGCATAATCACAAGCCGTGCCCTCTTGACCTCTGAAACAGGGGTATTTAGCACACTCCTTGCACGTACGCTCTGGATGTTGATATCTAACTCCATCCTTGTCTTTATCGAAGGAACTACTTAGTTGCTTTGCCATTGAATACCTAAGTCTAAGTATGAATTGGCAGACTCTTTAGCTATACCAGATAAATACGATTATACTAACCTCTTAAATGGGATTATAATTTTGTCCTCGACCCATTGTGCAAAGTTCTTATGATTACAGCCGAGTGCAAACATAACTACATAAATAGCTATCTTAGGCACTCCGAATGCTGAAAGAAGAACACATATAACAACGGCAGCTATTAAAGCTATAAGGTTCTTACCCTTAAAAATGTCTGTGAAATTCATACTTGTCATTTTAACAGTTTAATAATCTTGTTTGATATCCAATCTAAGTTCGCTATCACATTCAGTATTAGTAATACCAATAGGAGGTCTGGGATAGTAAATAAAAATTGTATAACAGCTATGAACGATAAAACCATTGCTCCTACTTCACTTTAGTAATAACGTTATTAGAAGGACCACACTAACAGTAACCCCACCAACCGTTAAACCCTTATAGAGTTTCTTCTTGGATTCAAGCTTATTAATCTCCTTAAGTTGACTCTGTATTACTTGCTCAGAGGCTTGTGCATGAAGCATAAGTCTATTAATCTGTGCATTTCTAACTGAATCAGTTCTTTCATAAGAGTTAATCAAACTTTTATAAGATGTTAATTGCTTTTTAAGCTCTGGAATCTCCAGTTTAAACTTCTTATGTTCCAAGAATATTAAGTTGGTAGCCTTTAGCTGTTGAGGTGTAATTACTACTAATGAATCATTTACCAACTTCGGATAGGTATTCTGTGAAGAACACCACATCGTCGGCAATAGACTGATTAGTAATATCAGTAAGCTCTTTCTCATACCAATGTTCGATTACATCAACTTTAACTTTAGAGGAATCTATTACATTATGTAATGAATCTCTCTCAAGTTTGAGCAAACTTATTTCACTATTTAGAGAGTCAATACGATTGACTAATTCTTCATAGTTAGATATAGGTTCCTTAGTTGGAGTTAACCACGTCCAAGCTAATACTCCTATAAGACATAGAATTACTAGCCACAGTAACTTTTTACTCACCAAGTACGTAGTTTACTGCTTCAGCCATCTTCTCCATTTCCTCATCAGATGCTTCTGTAAGGTATTTGAATGTAGTTTCGGCTTCTCCACTGAGAGTATCAATATAACCCTCAATTCTTTCACTTCTGTGATACTTCTCAGCATCTCTGTCATATCCAGCCAAATAACGACCTGGATTTACTTTGAAATACTCAGCTTCTTGTTGAAGCAATGCCTTAACCATTGTTTCATTAATCAGCCCAGCATCAACAGCATATAGTGCATGATTACGATATTTCGTAGCTTTACCCTCAGCAATGGTCTTACCAAGAGTTTCGTTAAACTCATCATCAGGACGGCATACTGACACACCGATAGACAACACTTTCATGTCATTATCAATAGGTTCACCATCCTCTTCGATGTAAACTTCTGGCTTACCATGTAAGCTAACGGCAACCATTACAAACTGACGTTCCGCACCGGTAAAGTCCTTAAAGCTGTCTACGATATATTCTACCTTCTTCATATTAATGTAAATTATAAGATGTTTTCTAAAGCTAATCTCTGTAGTTCAATAATCTTATGCTTTACGAGATGGCTGTAAGCTATCGGGATTACGATAAAATGAAAGAATAGCCTCCTCTTTACGAAGCCATGTAGCCTGTTCCCTAGCCATATCCAGAATAGTCCTACTAATGGACTCTTCTTCTACTTGTTCTTTAACAAGGCGACCTTCATCCTCACCATTCAACCACTGGAAGGTAGCCCAATCTCCCTCTTTCTGAGCTTGGTCTACAATCTTATTAATACTCATAGTAGTTTCAATCTCCCTATCTACAGTAGCAGCAAAAGGTATAACCCTATCAGTTATATTAACCCTAATAGCTGGAACTGGCGGATATTGGAACAGAGCATCATTAGTAGTTAGATACTTATAAATCCACTCATGGTGGAGATACTCTTCAGCTGCCCTACCAAGCCAGTAGGTAGCTAATTTCGGTAATCCTTCTACATCGAAATAATTAGCAAAGGTTCTATACAGACTATGGTTAGCTAATTCAGCAGACATCTGCTTTACTAACATTTCAACCATAACACTTGACAATGTACACTTACGTCTACTTTCATCAATTATCTTCTCTGTATATCGCATTGTAGGCATTGCATCTACGGTTTGAACACCCTGCTTAGTTTCTTTTTGTTCTGGATTTCCTTGTGCGTCTAGTACTCTCATCAGTAACTAATTTAAAGTTGTTTTGCATCAAGTAATCTAGAGGTGCTGATAGCCAAGTAATAAACTTAACTAATCTATAATCTTCCACCTTCTTACTAATAGTTTCCTTCTTAATAGTTAAAGGTGTATCAGCTACGTAAAACTGACTTCCTACACACTCTGCCCTGTCTTTCCATATCTTATACAAAGATACTTCATATAGGAACTTAGGGTATTCAGTTAGTTTATATTGCTTGTCTGAGTAGACGTTCTGGGTCAATTTCTTTACCATTCCAGAATGCTCTCACAATAGAGCTGCGTTCGCTCTTGTACTTATTCAACAGATAAGGTATATCTGTTTCTGGGCAGTTATGACTATAGGTTGTCTTATCCAACCCTTTAACATTAACGGTTAGACGACCTTTAAATTGTGATGTTCTTGCAGGAGGCATCCAACGTGAATTAGGAGCTGGGAAACGGCGCTGCTTCTTCCAAGCCTTACGTTCTTTCTCAGCCTTAGTCCATACTGACGGGTCACGTGGTTTAATATGAGGATTACGAATTCCTAATGCAACCATTTCTGCATCATTGTTTACATCAACTCTCTTATCCTCTTCCTTCTTCTTCTCTTCTTTCTTCATTTTATTAACGAGTTACACATTATAATTTGATTACACTACCACAAATAGTACACTTGTAGATTTTGTTCTCTGCATCGTATAGAGTATGCGTTGTTGGTAAACCACACCTACCACAATCCAGTGTCTTTACTGACTGTACGCGTCTTGTGCCCTTCTTAGGAGCTTTCTTAATTGAAGCCATAATTATGATTTTAAAGATTTAGCTAGCTTAGAGTCAGCTACCATCTTCTCTGCTAAAGAAGAATTTAGTAACTCTTCCAATCTCTTTACTTCTTCCTTATAATCTTGTACATACTCTTGAAGAGTACCAACATCTCGCTTGCTAGATATTCTGTGATGAATTACCTTTCTAATACAAGTTTCTAAAGGCATACCAAACCCAGCATCCTTAAATTCTTGACGCTCTGGTTTACCTTTAGGTCTAACAGTATATAGTAATTCTAAATCCCAGAAATGGTCGCTTGCTCCAGATGTCATTCTAAAATCAGCTTCCTCGATAACCATACCTATTCTACAGGTTAAATTGTTTCATTATCATGTCCATATGGGCATAATGTACATCTCTAAGAGTTCCTTTCTTGTACTCTAAATACTCCCTTGCACTCATAGGTTCTTGAGGTTTAGTTAACTGACAACACTCCCAATCAATAACTGCTTCTTCATAATTACATTCCCAAGCAGCTTTATGGTTTTGGATGTGATGTTTGTTAATAGCTCTATGTATCTTCTTGATTCTCTTAGTACCTAACCAAGGGATAAGAATATACATAAGAACTTTATCTAAATCATGAAACTTATACTTATAATAGCCAATATACTTCTTCTCAGTTCTGAGGAAGGCAGCATAATGTCTAAGAGTATACGGAATGTGTTTCCAAGAGTCTATAATATTCTGTATAATCATTGCAAGTTGTTCATTTCGACTACAATGTCGTTGTTTACTTTCTTAATAGCCTGACTAAAATTATTCATTTTATCTTTCATCTTAGCTTTAAGTGCTAATATGGAAGCCTTCAGGTTATTAATCTCAGAATTTAGACTTGACTCCTTCTGTTGAAATTCCTTCTTCATTTCCACCCTAAATTTAAGATAGTCTGGAAGGATTGAATAAAGGGAAATAAAGCTCTCTAAAACCTTTAACAACTCTTTATACTTAACAACTTTAGTAGTCTTATCCATTACTAGTACATATGAATCACAATCGTTACCTGGTAAAACATTGATATACTTATCAGAGATAGTATTCTGCCTGCCAAGATGGTCTCCAAGTCTAACTGTAATTGGAAATCCAGATAACTGAAAGTATTCTGAATTTGTATCTCCAACCTGCTCTACTTGAATAAACTCCTTCTTAGTTAGCCATGCCTTAACTTTACTTAGTCCCTTCACTTATTAACTTTTCAGTTACTTTACCACGTATCTACAAAAAAATAAGGGTCAACCCATCTACATATGTAGACAGCATTGACCCCTAGTACTATTGTATGGAGTCGTTGGGAGCCAGAGACTCCAAGTAGCGATTTACTGCTTTCATTGCATTGTCAGGGATTCTTTGCACTTCTTCACTATGATTTACATAATGTAAAGTTGCACCTACGCCAAAGATGGCATAGCATTGGTTTGTTGATGGAGTAAGTACACATAACACTGCTGCTATTGCAGTAGGTATTACAAAGTGTTTCCTCCTCACACCAGATTTCTTTACACCTTTAGCCACGCAAACGTCCGTACTGCACCTATCGCACTGAGAACTACATACTGACATAAAGAATAAGATACGATTAAACCAACAATTGAAAGAACCATTAACAATGTATGAACAGAGTCAGCAATACTACATAAGTATAATACCCAATATTCCATACTATTTGAAAATTTTGCTTAATTGATAAGCCAACTCTCTAACAACCGTAACTACAGAAGTACCAGCTAAAATCAAACCCCAAGTCTCCATAGAGAGAGGTTCGGTTCTAAACATAGCACCACCATATTGAACGATTAAGAATTGACCGACGAGAATGACTAAAGCTATGCCAGCAAATGCTGGATTCTTTAGTAAGCCATCAAAGATACTTCTCCTTTGTCCGAACACTCTAGCATTGAACAGATTCCACCATTGTAACAATACGAATATTGTAAAGAACTCTGTTAGAGATACTGCTTCAGTGTAGAGTAAAGTGACTAAGAATATGAAGAATATGATACCAACTCCAAAGATTTCACACCACATTTTCTTAGTGATAATGAATGCTTTAGGACTTCTTGGTTTATCCTTCATAACTGCATCATTGGCTGGTTCAGTTGCCAAAGCTAATGCAGCGAATGTATCCATGATTAAATTAACCCATAACATCTGAGTAACAGTGAAGGGTAGGTCTACTCCAATAAACGGACCAATACAAGCTATAAGAATAGCTACTACGTTAATGGTCAATTGGAATAGAATGAAGTGCTGTATGTTCTTATACAGACTTCTTCCCCACTTCACTCCTAAGATGATGGATGGGAATGAATTGTCGAGCAGGATAATGTCAGCAGCTTCTTTAGCTACATCAGTACCATTATTCATGGCTATACCTACTTCGGCATGGTTTAGGGCTGGGGCATCATTAGTTCCATCACCAGTCATAGCAACTACCTCTCCCATTTGTTGGAAACGAGTTACCAGAGTTTGTTTATCCTCTGGTTTGGTACGAGCAAACACATCTACTACCCGTAGAGGATTCACTTGTTCTCCAATATCACTGCCCAACATTGCCACTGGTACGAAGTTGTCACTTATTCCTGCCTGTCTCGCTATTTCAGCGGCTGTAGCTGGATTGTCACCAGTAATGATTTTAACTTTGATACCAGCCTCTTTAGCAGCTTTAACTGCATCTGGTACATCCTCACGGATTGGGTCTTCAATAGCCATGAATCCGTTATAGGTGAAGCCATTCAGTTTCTGAGCATCTTCTAAAGTCATAGATTCTTTATAAGCAAAGCCTATAACTCGTCTACCTTTGTTCTGCTCTTCTACTTCTCCTTCAATGTCAGTAGTGTTACACATACCTCTGACTACTTCAGGAGCACCCTTTATTAGGGATATAAAGGCATCATCTTGTTTAACAACGGACATCATGAACTTAGTCTTACTTGAGAAATCCAGTCTGAACACTGGGGAGTTGTCTCTCCTTATATCATCAAGTAAGTCACCTGCATCCATATGCTTAATTATAGCACCTTCTGTAGGATTACCAATAGTCTTATCTCCATCTACATATGCTGTAGAATTTGCTAAGGTATTGATAGTGATATATGCCCTATTAGGCATTACCTCATTTACAACCTTCATCTTATTCTCTGTTAGAGTGCCTGTTTTATCGGTTAGAATAAGAGTAGTTGCTCCTAGAGTCTCACAAGCGTGCATCTTACGAACTAAGTTATTAGCCTTAGACATTCTCTTCATAGAGTATGCTAATGCTAAAGTAACTGCCATAGGTAATCCTTCTGGTACTGCAACTACAATTAATGCAACTGCAATCATTAGGAAGGATAACAAATCGTTAGTAATCTGCATCCAATCTTGTCCTACATAAGCTTGTTCTATAAAGAAGTATCTCACCAATAAGGCAAGAATAAGGAAACCAGCAGCACCAAATGCAATCTTATTGATAAGGTCAGCAAGACCATTAAGCTGCTTGTTTAGTGGAGTCTCTGTGTCAGTAATCTCAGCAGCTTTACGAGCTGTCTGTCCGAATGCAGTATTATCACCTACAGCATCAACTACACCTACTACAGAACCTTCTTCAATGATAGTTCCTTTCAGCAATAGCCATGAGGGATAAGTAGCATTTAATTCACCTTCCTCTTTAGGTTGTTTAGTAACAGCCTTAGATTCTCCAGTTAATACAGACTCATTGACCTTTAGATTGTGAGATTCATAAGCTGTTACATCAGCAGGAATTTCTTCACCAGCTGCTAGTAATACTACATCATCAACAACTAGGTCTTTACGAGCTACTTGAGTTACTATACCATTTCGCCTTACTTTGACAAGTGTATCATCAGAACTTGTAGTCAGCACATCAAATTTCTTAGATGCACTATACTCATTTATAAAACCAATAGTTACCGCTAATAATATAGCAGCTATAATTCCTATGGGTTCAAGGTATTCTGATTTAATAACCCCTAGTATCAGTGCAATAATTGCAGCAACACTCAGTATTTGAATTAAGGGGTCTTTGAACTTCTCAAAGAAAAGTACATACCAAGGGTCTCTCTTAGGTGGGGTTAGTATATTAGAGCCATGACACTCTCTACTATGACTAACCTCAGCATCTGTCAAGCCCTTTAACAATTCTATATTCATCTTTAAGTTATTTAATTATTAAAAAGGTGGACAGTCATGCCCACCTATGAGAAGTGTTTTTTAGTCTTCTTCAAAGAAGTCAGGGAAAGCTTCTACAAGGATACTCGGAACCTCATGTCCTTCTAGACCCCACTCATTGATAAATTCCAACAGTTCAGCTTCAGCGTCGTCCGCATCCTCACTGATTTTATCAATCAGGAATTGGGCTTCCTCTTCATCAATCTGACCATCAGCCAGTAACCAAGCCATTACTGCCTCAGCGAAGAATGCATTAAATTCACAGGTAGTACAATCCTGGGAATCTTTCTTGTCCCACAGCATTTCTACTTCTTCCTTTGTTACCACTCCGTCCGCCATAACTTCTTTACGAAGTTCTTCTACGTTTACACTTTCTTTACACATAATTGTAAGTGTTTAATAATTAAATAAAATTGGGCAATACCCTTTCGATTTCTCCTATAGACTGCCAAGAGCCTGTGTTACCAAGAGCCTTGAACTTCCACTCTCCATCCTTACGATAAGCATATCCTAAGATGATAGCTTCACGACCAACGAATGTTGTATCAGAGTCTTTGCTATCATTGTCTAGGTTATACTTAGCCAACACATTAGGATTAGAGTTCGGACGGGTTACAGGACGCCCGTCAGATGTTGTATAGATTCGTAATCCCATATAAGGAATCTTATCGAATCTTTGGTGACGATATGAATTGAGGATGAAAGCAACATACTCAACTTCAGGTCTGATTCTATCCAGTTCTACTGAGATAGTTTCATTATCCATTCCGTCGTCTCCGTTGGTATCACCTACTAAGTCATCACCAGAGTGATGGATTGCTCTGTCACTTGAGTCTTTATGACCAAAGTAGACAGTTTCAAGCTTACGCTTACTAGCATCCATAAGAACTACAGAAGCATCAAGGTCTACAGCCTCAGTACCTCCACCAAAACCTAAGAAACCACCAGATTTGATAGCTCCCCAGTTTGCTCCAAAGAATACTTTAGATAACTTATTACCGTTATCGTCCTTTGACAGATTGACTCTGCCACCCTTAGATAGATTTATCATAGCTTATAAATCCTTTGGACCAGCATCAATACCGTAACCAGCCAGAATGTCGCACAACAGCACTGACTGATAGTTACCCTTACCTTCGTTCACAGCTTGGAATCTCCAGCTACCATCCTTACGGTACAGCTTACAGAATACCAACGCTCTATCCATAGAAGCATCTTCTTCCAAGTCATACTTAGCAAGGATGTTGTTGCCTTCTGCACCTTCATACAGGTTCACCTTAGCATTGTGAACCATACCAAAGTTCTGCTGACGGTTCTTAGCATCGTGAATGTTTACTAAGATAACAACTTCTTGCACCTCGGCAGGAACCTTAGTAGTGTCGATAGTGATAGTTTCATCATCACCGTCACCAGCACCAGTTCTGTTATCACCAGAATGCTTTACAGACTTAGAAGGGTCTTCCAAGTTACCGTAGAACACCATGTTGTTATCACTGAGGACTTTACCATCAGCTTTCAACATCAATGCCATAGCATCCAAGTCAAATTCTTTACCAGGTTGTGCTGCATCCCAGCCCAAACCAATTCTAAACACACTAGCTGTGGACTCCTTAGAAAGGTCAATGCGTCCACCTTTTTGCAAATTAATTGCCATAATGTAATTAAGTTATTAAAGTTAATTGAAGGACTATCCTTCAAACACAGGCGATTTAACGCCTTTTCGTTTCCAGCTAAGATAGAGTTGAGGTGTTTCAATCCTCTTATCTACTGAGCTGTCTAGGACGAAGCAATTAAACCCTAAGTTAGTATAATACCCAGCTAGGTATTCTCCTAATTCGGGAATATTCTCGTCAAGGTCAAACACCAGGCTATATTCGTTTCTAGATGATTTAGCTTGCATTAAGCCGGCTATTTCCTCTATACACTTCTTATACAAGGTGTCTCTATCAAGTTTTAATCCATATTTAGTGATTGTATAAGCATCCAAAGCGCTTAAAGGCTTGGGCTTGGGAAACCACTCATCCCTAATCTCTTTTAACCATTCTTTCATATTATTTGTTATTTAGTAGTCCCACCCAGAATCGAACTGGGAACTCAAGCTTCGTAGGCTAGCGTTTTATCCATTAAACTATAAGACTAAAGAATAGAGGGTGTGCTGTTACACCAAATGCTCTAAGGGCGATTATTGACATTGAACGTATGTGCATTGACTTAAGGTACACATTAGCCGTGTTTCGTTCTCCTATTAGTGGCTAAGAGTATCACGTACTCTCCTATTCTTCTCTTTAAAATCCAACCCTCTAGTTGCTGCCACTTTAAGACACCAACACATACCTGGATAGCGTAAATGACTTATTTCATTTATATAGATATCCTCAGCAATTATTATAACATCATATACTTTCATAATCTTTAATATGTTAAATTAGTGGTCCAGGCGGGATTCAAACCCGCGACCTTTCCCTTAGGAGGGGAACGCTCTGTTCAGCTGAGCTACTAGACCATAAAAAATGCCACCTACTCTCACGAGCAAGCAGCATACATGGATTACTTCTTCTTTTTATTACTTCAACTTTACTTTTGTGACCCCACAGGGCAGGATAGTAATCATGTACCTCCGGCCCCGAAACCCAGTGTAATTTTACATGGGCATTGAGAGTCACCGATACCTCTCATGGTGGGTTTAGCCTAAGCAAAGGGTTACGGACTTCCCTTAACCAATCGGTATTACTTACCTCTATTAACAGATTTGCATTTAACAGAACCAGGACGTGTAGTTGCCTTCTTGAATGATTCAGGTTGAGCATCCCACCATCTTTTAGCTGCTTCTAAGTTAGCTACCATTTTCTTGTATTTCATATAGAAGAATTTACAAATTATTAATCTCTATAGTCTTACTAGCTTCTTGTGCTAGCTTATCACAAATCTTGTTATATTGGTCTTCAGCGTGACCCTTAGTCCAACTGAAGTCAACCTTAGTATGGAATGAAATTGCTGCATCAAATCTCTTCCACAAATCCAGATTCGCCTTTCTCTTCCAATTCTTAGTGTATGTGCAGACCACATACTGAGAATCAGAAATTATGGTAACTTCTGAAGGTGTAGTAATAGATTCAAGGGCAACTATTGCTGCCATCTGTTCCATTCTTTGGTTTGTAGTATTCTTATACATTTTACTATATCTAGCAACTTCTTTACCTTCTTTCAAAATGACAAACCCTATGCCACCTTGATTTCTGGTATTGGAATATGCACCGTCAGTATAAACAATATAAGAACTCATGCCTCAGCTTGAGTAGTAAATAAGTAGTTAACATAAACACCTAATACATAGGCAACTCCATAGACATCATCCTTCTTCTCTAAAGATACTTTCTCTAGTACATCGTTAACCATATCCAGGATTATAAACCCTTCTTTACTATGTAAGTAAGGCTCCATCAATCTAGCGAGTTCTTTTAGATACTTTTTAGCCTTTGCACCTGCTGTAACCATACTCTTTATAAACTGAACTCCCTCTTCGCTCTCGTTCATCTTAGGAACATACTCACTAAATTCTTCTCTTAGGAACCCTAAGTAGAAGGCATTAGATATGTCTTTGTTAACCCACTCGTTGAACGATTTGCACCCCTCAACGGTTGTGAAGTCAATAGGATGGTCAAGTAAATTCTCAACTTTCATGATTATTCAAATAATGCTTCTAACTTAGCGGCTAAGTTATTAGCTTTAATAGATACTCCATCAAGGGCTGAACATTCAGATTCCAGCTTCTTAATTTCATCTTGCTTCTCAGCTTTAGTTGCTACTGCTTTCTCAGCTGTAGCTTTAAGCTTCGTAATAGTACTCTTAAATGTAGACATTGCGTTGTCTACTTCCTTACTAAATCCTGCTGCAGTGTTACCAAAGATATTCATATCAGTTATATTTAAGGATTAAGAGTAAATTCAAGGGTGTAGCCCGAGTGGGATTCGAACCCACACGCCCATTTCTGGACACCAGAGCTTAAATCTGGGGCGTCTACCAATTTCGCCATCGAGCCATGAAGCAGTGATTGACTATACAAGATAGTCTAAAGAGGTATTCTGCACCCACCCCATTCCTTGTACTTCGGAACGCGTCTTATTACATACGCTCAACTCTATGTAGTTGTCATCACCCAGCCTAATATTTTAACTCCTTTGACTGAGATTGGGAGTGCTGTTATTTACAGCAATACTTTCTAATTTCATCAGGGGTGAACATATCATCACGTTTATCTACAAGAAATCTCCAATCACAAATATCCCAAGGGTTTACTAATTCATAAGGTTGTGAGATATTATATTCTAGCATATCAGTTAAATTGGCTATCTGTTTAACTTCTACCCTTCTCCGAATAAGTTTGTTATACCATCTTCCAGTCTTGTCTTTGACAATAATGTGCTACTTCTACTCATATGTATGAAATTAAGATGTGTGGCGACAGTCGGATTCGAACCAACCACCTTGGAGTTATGATTTCCACGCTCTAACCAAAATGAGCTATGTCGCCATTAATAAGAACATAAAGCTCATCGTGTCTACATCATCACTGATGTGACCTTAATACCTCCCGTTCGCCTCGTTGCTAGCTAGTCTGGCTTTGTCTCTTTATGTTCTTATATGGATTTATTTCTTACTACACTTGCAATCTGGATTATGCCATCCCATCCTCCTGGGTGATGGAACCATATGTAACTATGACCTCTGTACGTAAACTCAGCAGCAGTGACACTCTTAGCAAAGTCCTCAATAGCAAACTTCTCCTTATTAGAAGGGGCTGTCACCCTAGGTTCTGCTCCAGTACATGAAGCGAACCCCAACACTAATAATATCAATAAGTATTTCATCGACATTTATCTATATTTGTCAAACATACTATCCTCGGCTTCTTTATCCCACATAGTAACTATAACTGCCCCTATCTTACTAGCCTTAAATATAATAGGGTCTTCTATTATACGTTTCTTCATTTCTGAGTACTCAGAATATAGTTCTATGGTAGTATTATTAGTCATAGTATCTACTGGAGCTGCAATTATCCATTCACTACGCGTAAGAGTATTATATGAAGCTCTAACATTAAGCTGCTTACCAACTATATTATGTAGTACATCAGAAATCCCAAGCTGACTTGGAACATATGGAAACCTTCGTAGGTATTCCACCACCATATTTAGTTCTTTCTTAGAGAGTTTATCAGTTCCAACTCTAACTCTACTGAGGTATAAGAAGTCGTTAAAAGCAATATCAGATGCACGGGATGCCTTCTCTACATCTCTAGTATTCTCCTCAGGTATGATTCCTTCATAAGCACTTATAGGTCCACACGCTAGATTATACTTTACCAATATTTCAAAGAAAGCTTTCCAGGGTACTACTATAGTGCCTGGCAATACAGACTTAATTTTTGCTAGAGTGCCGATTACCTTGTCGACGTTCATTCTAACCCCAAATGGGTCAGCTTCAGACGTACTATCAATAATAGAGGCAAGCTTCTTAGCATTCAAAGAATCTCCTAAGCCTGACTCTCTAAGCTTTGCTAACTCAACTCTAGCCTTACTGGTATCTACTTTAACATGACACCGTCTTACATACTCTGCAGCTACAAGAGCTAATTCTGCTCTCACGTCTGCAACTTTTAATAATTCTTGTTTAACCATGATACCTTTTAACTAACTCAACAATGTAATGATATACATTAAATATAGCAAGACCTCCACCAGCCATACAAGCAGCAGCCAGAAGGAATACAGGCAAAAGCCATCCAGTGGACATATACTCACTACCATAAAGGTCAAAATACAACCTCTGGTACTTACCCTTCTTTTTAGCCTCATCGTATGCACTCTCAGTGACCTTAATTGTACAATCACCTACACCTGGGACAGTCCCTGTTACATAACAGTCCATTCCATTAGAAGTTGCCTTTTTATATCTATTATTAATGTCTACTGGGACTGTACGATGTCCGTTAAATTCTCCCAACTTGCCTGAATGGCATCCTTTGAAAGAAGCAGTACACACGAGTATACCTATAAAGATGTAAAGAAGTCTTATATGCTTCAATTGAGGTCTTAAATCTATAAATATTGCCATAGCTTAAAGTTTAATGATTTCTTTCAACCTAAGTTCTCCAAAATCTCTATTTAAGGCATTAACATTACAGAAGGGTTCTGTACCATCTTCTCCATATGTGTATTCCCTAAATACCATATCAGCAATGATGTAATCATCATCACCTCCATTGGCAGGATTTGGAATATATTTAAAGTCAGCCACCTTATTAATATCTGACTTCTCAAATCGCCTAAACTTATGTTTACTCTTTATTTCATGGTCTTGAAAGTTCATACCAGCAGCAAACGCCTCGGACACAATTCTGGTAGCAGCATCGAGGGGTACTAACATACCAGTGTAGCCAGAAGTTGCACTATCGTACAATTCTTGAATAAAATCTTTAATCTCTTTCATATCTCCTGTTGTTTCTTACATGAATAATTACTCGTTTGAGCGTGACAATTAGGGCATAAAATTTGTAAATTAGATAAATCATTGTTGTAATGATTTCCGTCTATGTGATGTCTGTTCTACACATAGTACCTCCTGAGGGATTCGAACCCTCACGCTACTGCTACTTCGCCTATGAGCCTAAATCATAGATGTCTACCAGTTCCAACAAGGAGGCATTCACATATCTATTAGCAGCGGGTCTACCAATTCCCCCACTGAGGCATACTTATTCTCCCTTGTTACTCTTCCAGATGGCTAGTTCACCAATAAGGTATATTACGACAAGTAATATAATAAACCCAAGCTCTACCCACGAAAACAGAGAGAACACAATGGCAGCAAATACATTGTTAAGAGTAACCTGCTTGACCTCCCTAGCTATCATAAACAGAACTACTGTGTTTACACATAGAGCAATAAACACACCTATCCAATACCAAATCATAACTTCTTTATTTTCACTTTAGTTGGTTTTAACATTCCTAAATTATTTCCAGATGGGGATAAGAAGTCAATTCTATTATGATGTCTTCTATGCATCTTATCCATCACTACCCATTTACCTCTAAGCTTAGGGTTATTAGATACTACTACAATAGTATCTCCATAATCATAATGCTTTAATAAGTTATGTGATAGCGCCACCCATCTTAACTTACCAGCATTTAGTTTCTTAACACTAATTCTATTTCCACTAGCTGTAATCCATGATAAACCATGTTTTGGTCCTGCATGATAATACGTTGCTGTAGCATTATGTTGACCATATAAAGCTAAGGGAATAAACATTAGTATCAGTAATAAATGTTTCATAAGCGATAGTTTTAAAGAAGTGGACCTAGAGGGCTTTGAACCCCCGACCTCCTGATTATGAGTCAGTTGCTCTGACCTGGCTGAGCTATAGGTCCGAATAAATACGCAATTACTTAGTCTTTACCCAGTTTGTTCTTACCGTCTCAGACTCCAAACCCTTAGTGCGTTGTAGAACTCTACACACCTGCCCTCCTCATTGCGCATTTATGTTTTATTACTTACTTGTCTTATCCAAAGACTTAGTAATGTCCAATAACATCTTCAAGCCTACAGCATCCATAGCTGAATTACTTGAACTGCCTCCTCCAAACATTACAGAAGGAACCCAAGATACTTTAGATTCTGCAAGAGCTTGTGCAACCCCTACAGCTGTCTTATAATCCCATTCTGCTCTTTCGGCAGGAGTTAAACCTGCTGCTACTAATGCTCTATTAGCTGCTGCTCTACCCTCTTCAGTAATCTGAACAGTTCTCTGAATAGCTTCCAATGATTTAGTCTTAGAGGTTATTACAGCCAAGTTAGCTTGTTTCTGAGCATCAATCTGAGATTGAGTTGCTCCGTCATATTTAATATCAAGAATAGACACCAATCCACAAGTAATACCATATTGACTGAATGGAGATGTTTCTTGACGTTTATATCCGCTCGGAGAATTGGTATCAGCTACAATTTGTGCTTTGGCCCTCATTTCCTTCTCACCAGTAATTTCATTAGTAACAGAATCACGTATTACAACTGTCTTGTATACTCCGTTATTAAGCTGGTCAGTGATATAAGCAATAAGGTCAGTTCTTGTCTCAGATACAGATTCCAGTGATGACATTAGAGGACCACAAGATGTTACAACCTTATATAGAGTAGGTTTAATTAAGTTAGCTATTAATGCCTTCTCAGAACCAAAATCTGATGTGACTACCATTACACCATAGCCCAATAAAACAAACGACCTTCCCATTCAACTCTTTAACCTCCGCAATGGGGTTTTACTATTTGAAAGTTAAATATGATTACTTGCTGTACGTCGTTTTATAATATACTATGTCAAACAGTGAGTTTGTCATAATAAGATGTTCGTATGCTGTTGAATTGTTCCTCCCAATCACCAGATAGAAGTTCATCATTAAACTGAGATGTGATTTCATCTCTATGAGTAATAACTAATACTCTTCTGTGAGTGTAATGGTGTGGAATGAAAGTAGAATCAACTAATAAAGAGTGCTGGAATAAATTCACATCAAACTCTACAGCTCTAAGAGTCTTTTGAAACTCGTTGAACTTATTATTAGGGTCATTTACTTCTCTAACAGGTTTAGTAGAAGGAATTGGACCATTACCATGTCTAGTGATATATGGTCTGATAACATACACATGGTCTGTTATCTCTTCCGTCATTCTATCTAAGTGGTTCTTAGATTCTTTTCTAATCCTGTTAATAATCTCCACAGCATTTTGACAAGTGGTGTTACTTGGAGTACAATAAGGCATTATACCAAACCTCTGGTCTAATAATATACCTTGTGAGCCTTCAAATACCTTGTACTTATAACGAGTTAAGATACTCTCGTCATGTACAATTACGGATTTGAAATACTCATGTACTTTAACACACCATTCATCAATATTGTACATTGGAAGGTTGGAACTAAAATCATAATAGTTCTTGATAAGTGATGCTATCTTGGTTCTTAAAACCATGATATTAGCACAATCTCGAACTGTAATATGATAACCAGCAGCTACTCTATCAAGAGCAGATTTGAAACCAGTCCCTACAGTACCATGTCTAAGGTTATCCTCATTATTCCATTGACTAATAACGTCAAAGGGAGTAACAACCTCGCAGAGTGGGTGATAAATAATCTCAGGGTTTGCTCCCATTTTATTTAAATCAATCAACTCCTTCATAGTAGTAATAGGGTCTACTGTACAGTAACTAGACCAGTACGTTGGTATCCCTAGTAAAGTACCACTACCATAATTACTAAATGTGTGTTCAAGCTTTCCATGCCTCACAGTATGTCCTACTTGGTGTCCACCACTGAATCGTATAACTATTGTCTCTTCTTTAGGATGTGCCTTACATAAATTATGGATAGTTTGTCCTTTACCCTCGTCACCAAAGAACGAACCTAATACAATTTCATTCATCTACTATTAATAGGTATAAGTTCCGTTTTCTTCACTGGTACTATTAGGAGTGTAATCAGGGATATCAACCACTGCTTGTGCCTCATAAGGTATTCCAGTAAGGTCTTCGTGTTGCTTGATAGCTTCTGCAATAACATTGTGAATGTTATGTGAATTGCAAGTTAATACATTTTGTCCAAGTAAATCTTTCCAACCTGGAGCGATTCTTGTACCATAGCTACCATTAGTAACGTGAATATGATAGACATTATATTGCTCTTGAGCCTTCTTAACAGCCTCATCCGCACTAATAGGATTAGCAGGATGTTGATAGCCTAAGAAATCTTCTAAAGCATGTCCACTGATGTTACGCAAGTTAGGTTCATCACCAATGGTGAATAAGTAACCTTTCTTGTGTCTCTTAAACCATGAATCTGTTTCAGTGTGATACCCAGCAATTATATGTGCTAGCAAGTAGCTTTCGCCAGCATTACCACCACCTCCACCTTCGAGTACAAACTCTTCTAGTGAATTTACAATTTTCTCAGTATCAGACTCAAACTGCCCAACTTGAATTGGATAGCGGTCATATTCATGGTCTCCTACAGCCATAAATAACAGCTGCGGGTCTTTGACTCCCAGTTGCATTAGAGCATCCATGAGCTTAGGGAAGTTATCCTTAATCATTTTATGAGGTGTTCTACGCATTGAACCAGTAACATCAAGAGCAATGATAATTGGAGTTATCTCTGGGTGTTCGTTGCTATCTCTACTTTCTCTAACACCAGTATCAACCATTTCTGGTTTAATCTGAGTGTTATAAGTTCTTGCATTTACATTAGACAATTTAATGTCTGATTTAGCTGATAGAGAATGATTAGTGAAGACAGCATCGGCTGACTTAGTTGCATATCCTCTATCACTAGCTAAGCTTGCATAAGCTACAAAAGAATAACTTCCACTTCCCATAGATTAATTCAATTTAGCATCGTCTTCTAGCACTGCCGCTACATTAATTTGTTCCTCAGTTTCGTCAGCTGGAAACTCTTCTCCGTCTACTTTAAGAGCCAAAGCATATTCAATGTTAGCAACTCTTAGGTCACGTTCCAATTGATGTCTTTTAGCTACCCAAGCCTTCGGGTCAAAGCCGTTACCAACCTCTAACGAAGTAGTGGACTTTACAGATAAGTCTCTGTGCTTGTTCAACTCATTCTTGATACGAAGAACTTTCATTTTACATTCCTGAATGAAACGTTCCTCTTCAATTTTAGTCATTTCATACAAGTTCTGCGCCCTTGCATCCAATACACTCTGACCACTTCTTCTCAATCCGTCTTTAAAGCTACTCATAAATCATTTTACATAAAAACATTTGCAAATGCTAATCTTTGTAATACTTAACTGAGAATCTTGTTATTAGAAAGAATAAGTCCCACTATTATTACTAACAATAGGACTAATTTTGAGCCTCCTGCCAGACTCGAACTGACAACCTTCTCATTACAAGTGAGTTGCTCTACCATTAAAGCTAAGGAGGCGAATTAGCGTACATACTTAGATGTACGCTCAGAAGACTGGCCTGTTTCTAATACATCCTACCACTAGACCCATCAGGACTTTGGCGGTATAGGTAGGGATTCGAACCCGTATTTTCGGCTTGAGAGACCGATTACCTAACCATTAGTAGATAGGAGCATTTAACTGTTCTAACTCCCCGTCGGAATTTAACTAGTATTATAAGAACAGTTAAGGTGGGTGCTAGCCGTTCCTATCCCACCATTGTGTACTACGTTGCTAGCCAACGTGTGAACTCCTCTCCTCTGTTCGTTCACAGTGTAGCCTAACTATCCTATTAAGGAGGACTACAAGGTACTGGGTAGGGGAATCGAACCCCTATATTCACATCGAAAGTGTGACGAACTAGCCGTTATTCGAACCCAGCATTTAAATCAATTTAAATTCTAAGTATTTGTCACCACTTCTGTCTGCCTCGACTACTTTATATCCATAGCCTTGATACAGAGCCTTAGCAGCTTCTACCCAGTTACTTCCCATAATGACTTCAATGGGATAATTGGTAACTAAGCCAACAAACGCTAGAATATCATTTACACGAATAGTACTACAACTACCATTCCAATTCTTCCTTATAAGCTGATTGATTACAGCTACCACTACATTAGGAACTGTAGCCTTTTGTTCCAATGTTTTAGGATTTAACGGTTGAACTTCATTCATAACATAGAGTTTTTAAGTTATAATAAAAGCTCCAAACATTCGCGGAGAGCAGTGGAATCGAACCACATACACTTTCATGTACGAAACTACTTAGCAGGTAGCCCCTATCACCATCAAGGTTTACTCTCCATTCAGAGTTTCTTTAACCTGTAACTCTGTAAAACAGCAGAAGGTCATTGTGATGTTAAAAGCCTGTGTCCTACCACTAGACGAAACCCAAATAATGGCGCTAGGGGATTTGAACCACCTGTCTCAGGCTGGGATTATTAACAAAGTAGACAATTTGCTGATAACCTTCTTATAGATAACTAATCGCTTGTGGGGCAGGGAGGAATTGAACCTCCAACGCCAGGTTCTTCAGACCTGCGCTCTACCATTGAGCTACCACCCCAGAGGAAGGATTTATTTTCGTGCAATCCTTCTAAACCACGTTAAGGCAATAGTAAACAAACAGGAAGATTTTATTTTAAAACCTACTGCCATAAGGGTGTTTAGTGGTAGTCGAAACCACATCTACTGAACCACAATCAGTTATTCTAACCGCTGAACTATAAACACCATGTTAGACCTACACTCGTACCCACTTCCATTTATGATTAGTGATGCATCACCAATAAGGCACTACCCCTACCACAACCTCGGTCTATAAGTTAACCTTGCCAAGTTAGTACCCCGACTAGGAATCGAACCTAGATATGTAGCTTAGAAGGCTACTGTTCTATCCGTTGAACTATCGAGGCATCATCAGAAGTCATTTGTTTGCATACTGTGCTATCCGTTACACCACAACCTTCATGAAGTACTAATAATTTGGGAGGTTGCTGGGAGTCGAACCCAGTCCAGTCGAACCATAATCGAATTGCTAATGTTGTTGCTGTAAGACTTCTTATAAATTAAATAACTTAAAACATTTCTATTTCAAGTCTAGTTTCTTCTTTGAATTTCCTTCTATTGTACCTTTCTCCTCGGCACATAGGACATGTAGTACTCATAGACTTAAGCTTAAAAGTATTCTCTGCGTTGTACATTTCTGTCCAACTTACAGCTAGCCTCTGCTCTTTATCTAACCACCAGAATGGTGCACGTTCTTTTAGTCTAGTAATATACTTCTGGCGTAACCTGCATTTGCGCCATTGTTTGTTCCTGTGTGTTGTCCACTTCTCTAATTGTTTCCACATTGCTTCTTTCAGTTATAGGATTGAGGAAAGTCCAATCAAATACTATGTCTACTATAATTGATTCTATCATGTTATTTTAATGTTTTAAAGTCATCCCAATGTTGTAATACAATCAGACAAAGGTTATACCTTGCTGAAAGTTCTCTTACAAATGCCTTCTTCATTTTACGAGGCATTTTCTCTAAGTGTCCAGTAGAGATTAAGGATTCGAGGTAATCAAATCTCTTAGTTACTACTTGTTTGCTCTCTTCACTAAATCCTTTATTAATAGCATTGACCACTGCATACTCTTTCGTAAGTATTGCAAACGCTCTATCCCATAATAAAGACATCTTGTGTTTACTAATCTTGTTAATTGCTCTAAATCTTCCTGTCATAATACTTTGTTTATTAATAGTGAGGAGGTTGTAGGAGTCGAACCTACTCAACGAATGGGTACGTTACATCGGATTTCAAGTCCGTTCCATTACCGTTCTGGCAAACCTCCATAAGTTGTGATTTACATATCCTTCAGCGTCATAGGAACTTACTCCTTTGTAATAGGGAAAGTTCCAGTAGGGTAAGCGTAAGAGTTTGCACTCTTCTCTAAATACCACTTAACAGCCTTCTTAATTAGTCTAATTGCTTTCATAATTAATAAAGAGTTTACTGAATAAATATGTTAATCTGTTTTACATTTAATGTCTTTATTCTCCCAATTTAGAACAATTAGACACCACACTTGTCCTAGCATGGTAGGGCTATTCATAGCTTAGTACATTTAAATTGAGCGTACTACTCTAGTCTTACCTGCACCCTTACGGGATTACTTCGGAAGACAGTTAATAATTAGAATGTAAAAGTATTTGCTGTATGCCCTCTTGCAGTAAAAATAATGAGATGAACTAACTCTCTCCAGCGTCACTCCGCCGAGACTCGAACTCTCTGCATTAAAAGTGCAAGGCTTTAACTAATTAAGCTACGGAGTGAAATAACCCACATTACTGCGTTAACAATAGATGTGGGTTCAGAAACCATTTTAAATACGTTGCTCTACCAGCTAAGCTAAGGTGGACGTATCCACCTATGGGATTCGAACCCATGACCTACGGCTTACAAGGCATAGAGGTATTGCTGTAAGGTTTCTTATGTAATAGAGTAACGGAATCGAACCGTTCTGACTGATTTTGCAGACCAGCCCCTAAACCGCTCGGGCAACCCTACATAAGTGGAGCAGGTGGGACTCGAACCCAATAATCCGCAGTGCAAATGCGGTGCATTAGCCAATTATGCTACCTCCCCATTTAATTAAATAGTAGCTTTATCACCATTTCTCTCTCTCTGGATAAAAATTATCTTTTGAACGTGTGTCTGGCTACTATTTAATTAAATCAGAATACTTCTTTTCGCCCTTTCGGACTATACCAACATTTCAACCTTCTCATTATCACCGAAACCCACATATACAGGTACATTCATTGAAACTAATTTAGCCAATGCTTTAGCCTCGCCAATATTACCTAATTGTTTAGTTGTCATAGCGGGAGCATCTGGACTCGAACCAGAATTCTTCGGTTAACAGCCGAAAGTTCTAACCTTTGAACTATACTCCCAATTTATTAAACATTGTAGTCCCTGTAGGGTTCGAACCTACGACCCTCTGGATGTAAGCCAGATACTCTCACCAACTGAGCTAAGGGACTATTTACAGAAGTCATTCTTTACTTATCCGTGTAAAATGGTATAGACTGTTGTTGAATTTGCTGTTAGACTTCTTATTCTATCATCAAGATGTTGGGTGACTGGGACTTGAACCCAGAACCTCCTCCTTATCAGAGAGGTGCGCTAACCAATTGCGCCATCACCCAATCTAAACAGAAGACAGTTTTAGCGGTGTCAAATTAAAAGTTTGATGCTGAAATAGTTGCTGTATGTCTTCTTATAGTGAGTTATGAGTTTCACCCCTCATACTCTTCGTAACTACAACAGTCCTATGTAGTTTCCACTACATTACCTGGTGTAATATCTTTATTAATCCTGTGGGTAGGAATATTTAACCAACCTTCTCCACTTAGAGGACTCCAACTGAGAGATGCAGCTGTTATTTCGTTGTTTTCATCAACTTCAAGTACTTCCACGCTAAAACCCCCATGACTCATATTCCAATCAAATGGATTCTCTGAATCATTTTTAGGATTCTTCAGAAAACTAATAAGAAGGTCTCTAGCAGTTTCTACCAATATCTCACGTGTTAGAGGTTTATGCCACCAAGTGCAAGAGGACATTACGTCATTAGGAACATTTAACCAGAATTTTGGACTTTCAGTATCACCAAATACTCCAAAAAATTTCAATACACAATCAAAGTTGAAATCATTTATACACCTATCAACTATGGTGTTTACATCTTCCTGCTTCATCTTTGTATAGTTTATAATAAGTAATAGGAGCAGGTGGGACTCGAACCAACGACCTCTAGGTTATGAGCCTAGTGAGCTACCACCCCACACGTTAATTATCTGCTACCAGTAAAACCTTGCATTAAGACATCGCCAGTAACATCACCTAATACATTTAGAAGATATTCAGATGCATTATTCTCAATAGATGGCTCTGTATCTTTATGAATGCGTTCTATCAATGCAAGAGCTTTATCTAATCTCTCCGTAATGGTATCCAGCTTTTGAATAATTAAGTCTAATTTCTCTTCCATATGCTTGAATTTAGTTGCGGATGCAAGATTCGAACTTGCGACACCTTATGAGTGTTCCAGCTTATGAGACTGGCGAGATAGACCACTTCTCTAATCCGCGATGTTAATAAAGGAATTTAGTTGGACATAAGGAAGACTTCAATCCTCACTTCATTGGTTTCCATCTGTTATGCTTCTAAATTCCTGTCATTAGGCTATGCCAGCTTTACCTAACCTCCACTAAAAATCTTTACGAGAGCCTTATTAGCGAATGCTCTCCATGCTTTCAAGTTAGCATGATACTAAGGTCTTCCTAACGTTGTGCCCTCAACAATACGCCTCCGTTTCACCCGTTGGAGGATTGGGGAGATGCGGTGCATACGAGAATCGAACTCGTACCCCAAGATAGACAGTCTAGTATCCTAACCATTAGACCAATGCACCATTAAAGAGAACTTTCATACACATTCGCATCGTTCATGCACAATATACTACCATTCTCTTATTCACCTATTTCTAGGCTCTGCTACCCTTCTCCGTCAAAAAGATAGTCACAAACCCACTGGACTTTAACCCTCACCAGTATTAGTACACAATCTCGTGTGTAAGCCGTCTACTAACAACCCCATAGTAGATTGAGGGAACGAGAGCAGATAATGAGAATCGAACTCACATCCTCGGCTTGGCAAGCCGATGCACTAACCGTTGTGCTATATCTGCATAGTTTGAGCAGGTGAAGGGAATCGAGCCCTCATCAGAAGATTGGAAGTCTCCTACACTGAACCACACCTGCAAGATGAAATATGCCCATCTTCACAGACGAGCATACTCTTTACCAAAGCACTTGACTTTAGCAGATATTGTTGTGGGATTCGAACCTACTCAGCCCGAAGGCACTGCATTTACAGTGCAGCCCACCTCAACAATGGGATAAATAAAACACAAACACAATCACGTTCTCTCAACGTTTCTGAGTACAAAGATAGTGTAATCTTTAGACTCTACAAAGTGAATAATGTTAAATTTTGTAACAACCGGATATGCTACGATATCCCATAGTACTAACAAATCTTAAATGTCTGGCTCATAGTTGCCTATCTTCACAGACGGACAACTGCTAGTAAATGCAATTTATTACAAAGAATTGTAGGGAGAGAGGGATTCGAACCCCCAACATACCCACCTAGAATAGGTATTCCAGTCCAGCGACTGCCGCTTTGCCATTTGCGTATCTCCCTGTGTAACTACCTATCTTCGCAGACCAGTAGTTCGATTATGCCTATAATTATTATTAATCCATCAGAAGTAGAGGGTGGAGGAATCGAACCTCCACTCCCAAGAAATAAAAGTTCTTGTGCTTTACCCGTTAAGCTAACCCCCTAAGGACTAACTCGAAAATCCTCGATGATAGCCCCTAGTTGTAAGATGACGTTCAGTAGTTTTATGCTAAAGCTTTTACTAAGTCTGATGTGTTAAGCCACTTCACCAACGCGCCATGTTAAAATAAGGTAGATATACTACATTTAGTAAATATACCTACCTCTAAACAAAGGATTATGTAGAGGCGCGCAAGGGATTCGAACCCTCGGATGTCAGATTTTAATCAATTGATTATTAAAGCTACTGGTCTCTTACGTTAAGGCTAAAGCTAAAGCTCTTGACTCAATGCTTATGCTAAATATCTAGGATTTAGTAATGCTGAGGCTTAAGCTAAAGCTTTAGTCAATATTTTATTTCTTACTTACCATGATGCAAGAAGTTAATGAGTTTCTCTACACTGAGGTTCGGACTCTGTGCTTCGTTATCATTAACAACCTTCAATGCTTCAATCACTGCTGCAAGAATCTTACTTCTTCTTTGCAGTAATTCAGCACGCTGTCTTTGTGTCCATGCACCAGTAAACTTCTGCAATGTATAATCGCCAGTTTCTACTGTCTTCTTCTTAACAGTAACCTTAGCGTTATAGTTAGCAGGTAACTTAGCTGGGTCAAGATTCGGGTCTTTAAGGATAACTTCCTCAGATTCAGTAGTACGAGTTATACCTTTCAACATTTCTGTTTCATATACATCACGTCCCTGATATTCTGCATCAGTTCCTTCAAGCCAAACTTCAGAATCTGAACGCACTGGTATATTGGCGTACATATCTTCCAGCTGTTTACTAGTTAGGATAGTTTTAAGTCTCATGAGGTCAAGAGCAGTCAACTTACCAAATGAAACACCATCTACTATCAATTCAACTCTCGGTGCACCAGCAGAGTTAGTTGCCTCAACAGAGAATAGGTCTTTCAAATAAGGAATTGCATTCTGCTCAAACCATGTGAGCTTCTCCTCTACAGTTGTAGCTACTTTAGTAGTGCCCATATAACGAGCATCTTCTGCGTAACCATCTCTCGGTTTGAAAGTCTTCTTGATACCCTCAAACATACCTTGCTTATTCTTAAAGAACATAGCATAGTCACCAATCATTCTATTGAATGTTGATGTACCATGTTCTACTTTAGCAAGTAAAGTGTTAAGCTTAATCATACTTATTCTTTTTAAAGTTTGTATTCTTCTTAGTCTTGTTGACCACCTTTCGTTCAGACACAACAAGGCGATTTAACAACTCTTGGTCCATAGCTGCATTGAACAATTCTGTTGCATTCTTAGGTGTAGCCTTGAATGGTTTAGTTCCTAAGATAAATGCTACAGCAGCAGGGTCATAGCCACTAATATAGAAATTGTTCGGAGCATCTGCAAAGTCTTCAAACTTAGGACGAAGACCTCCACCATAATAACCGTTAGGCAAGTCCCAAAGAATCAGCTTGAAGTTGTCTACATACTCCTTGCTGAAACCACCTCTAAGCAGCCTTTGTCTGAATGCAGTAAAGTTAGTAATAGATGCACCCCAACTACGAGCTGAGTCAAATTCACCATCACTAACCAACAGTGCTCCTGTTGGGAACTCATTCTCAGAAATCTTCGTTGTGCTTCTCAGCTTAACGAACATATCTGCTACAGACATTAAGTTGGTATTACCAAAGTTGCTGTCCACATCGTTAGCCCATTTCTCAATAGGGGTTCTACCTTTCCATGTACAGAGCTTACAAGTGCTACTAAATGTAGCATAAGCATCTTTAAATGGACCATCCAATAGAGCAGAGAAATACAATGCCATTGCTTTACCAATAGCATAAGAAGACATATTAGTTCCAACTGCCTGAGAGGTCATAGAACCAGATATATCTCTAACTACTAACAGCTTACTATTCTGGTTAAGATTCTGTCTTCCAGTCTCAACTAATCCGTCAAACTGTGCATTAATAGTCTGTTCTCTGTACTCTTCGAGTCTGTTAGTACGATAGCTGTTACCAAGCGGTTGGAACAACTCAAACACAAATCCAGTGTATTTAGCCACTTTGCGACCACTTATCCACTTGGAGTACTTCTCTACCAATCCTTGATTTTTCAAGAACTTAGAGCCTACCAATAGGCTCAGAGCGCGTCCATGAATGGTATTGAAGTCCAGTTCGAGCAACTTCTTCTGACTTATTAATTGCTGCCAAGTATGAGCAGTTCCACTCTGTTTGAGCTTCCTGTATCTACGTTGTGCAGCACGGCTATCCGCAGTCTCTTTATCGGACTTCTTCTTACCATAAATGCAAGAAGCCAGATACTGACCAATGATTGTGCGAGCTTGTGATTCAATAGTCTTACATTCTTTCATTGAACGAATAGTTGGCAGGTATTTCTTTACCAATTCACTCGTATGTCCATTAGCTAGTCCAGCTAAGATAACCTTACGCATGAAATTCCAATCCAACTTCCTTCCTTCCCAGCCATGATATTGTAAATCAAGGCTCATCATTTCAAATACATCCTTCCAGCTACCAGCAGCGATGAAATAAGGCATATTAACCATGAATGTAGGTTTATGATGCATTGCTAACCATAGCATACGCATAATACCTTCATTCTTCAAGCCTTGTCCTCTTTGAACATCCAGTGTGATAGTTTCATTAGGAAGAACAATTTGAGTCTCACGAGTAATCAACCGAATATATACAGCGAGTTGCAGACACTTCTTCGGATTAATACTCCACAATTTATACATATCTTTAGATACCTCAGCATAATCACGAGGTGCCTTAAAGTTTGCAATCATTGAGAAGTTGTCTACGAATGCATCGTTACTGGTGCTATACTTCTTAGCACCGTTTCCACTCACAGTCTCGGCTGATAGCTTCAATCCCTCCTTCACAAAGTTGTTCTCTTGTGTTGGAGTTTCAGTCTTAAAAAGACTTTTCTTTTTCTTACTAAATTCCATTGTTTATCCCTTAATTTATAAATTAATTGAGATAATTATATAGCGTATTCTACCTACATAATCTACCTTTTAATAATTTCACTGACGACCTACTCTTGTTACGCTGACTATTAATCAAGTTATACATGTATGCTACAAGAGATATAAGGATTCTCTCCTTATATATTACATTGAGGAGTTACACCTCATCCACCCGTAGAGGGCAGAATACAATCTATACGTAATAGGTTTCAACTTTTATTTATACACGTTTAAGTCAACTACATAGTGCGCACTATATAGCCTAACTCATCAGGTCAGTTTCGTGTTTCGCAGTAGGAATTACCCTACAACAGTTATATTTACCAACTTGGAAGTACCTTTCTCTAACCCATGTATGAGTAGATATTCAGGCATTCCAGGCAGTTCACGTCCAGTACCGCTCATAGCTTCATAATCTTCATTGGCAGAGAGATTATAATATCTAAGAGTACCTTCTACAGCTTGATTATACTCACTGGGGTATTCATGGCACGCATTTACACACGTACCATTAAGTGGGTCAATGATTTGAATATATACTCTCTTCATACTATTTTACAGTTACTTCCTCATATATAAGGACAGGTTTAGAAACTCTATACCCATTCTCAGTAAGCAGCTTAATAGCCTTATTAATTGCCTTATCAACTGGTACAAGTTCCTTATGTTCATGAACTGGAACTTCTTCAAGTACCTGTTCAATCTCTGTAGTCTCTTTAGGTTGTTCAACCCATGTACCTTGTTGTACAGCTTTCTTCTTTTGGTTATACTTCCTTGCTTGCGCAGCTACTTTCTTACGAGTCATAAGCTCAGCTACCTTATTCATATGAATAGGCTCTGTGTTAGACCAACTATATCCATCAAGATATGTCAATCCAGCTTGTACGAGAATACCTTGTTGTACTAATGTTGTAGCAAATTCGCTATACATAGGTACACCAAGTTGTTTAAATGCACTTCTAATGTCTTTAACTCCGAATACCCCAGAGTTCTCAGACTTTACTAAATTTACAGCAGCTGATAGCTCTTCAGCTGTCATCTTGCCATAATTACGCTTAGTCTTTTGTCCCATTTCAAATTGTCGATTAGTTAAACATATCCGTTAGAAGAAGCCAATCAAATCTGTGACTTCTATACAGTTTCTCCTAGTTGCAACTCTTACAGATACCTTAGAAATTGCAATAAGGATTTCATATTCCTTAGCTGTTATTTCCTTCCATCCGTCAAGTGTATACACTTCATATATTGGGGTAGTTGGTTTCAGAGTAAAAGCTCCCTGCCAATTATTCCCCGCATCGGTGATGCCGCCCCACTCATTAACATTACCATAGTATATACGGTCCTTAGTAAATATTCTAAGAGGTCTCCATACATCACTACTATGTAGCTCCCCACCCATTAAGTAACCAGGTTTTTTGCTAATTAGAACTTTGGTAATATCCTTTGGTAAATCAGTAGTAAGATATATCTTCCTACCAATGAATAATTCTTTAATAAAATCCATCTTCCTTTGTTTATAGTTTAAAATGTGGACTTGGGCGGAGTCGAACCGCCGTCTTTAGAACCCTTATTACAAGGATAACGTGTGTCTCATTTTTATTACATCAGCTAGTGAGTTCTAGCATATAGATAGTTTTATAAGTTAGGAACCCAACTACAAAGTAGTCCAAACCTATTACGAACCATATTACTATGGAAACCACTTATTTACAAACTATCAAACTGGGGCTGACCGAAGTTAGCTCTCCACCACTTCATTTACGTTGAAGAACGAGTAGCACTTTTAGGTAATAACCCTTGCGTCCCTACCATACACAGTTTAGAGAATCTCAGCTTTACTAACCTTTGGCTTTCAAGTTAAGTAGGCTGCTCTACAATGCTTCTTCCCACACCTCTTCTGTTTCTAGGTCTTCTCCATTAACCCGACTTAATCAATAGATTATTGATAAGCCACAGCTTACGCTGCCATTTTTACTTCAGTGTTGCCACCTAAAATTGTGTATCATTTTATAAGAGTTGGTACAAACTCTACACGTCCTTATAACTTGTAATCCCAAATCAAAACCATACAAGCCCAGTTAGTGCAGTTATACTCCTGCACTGTGAGTTATTTCCCTACTACTAATTCTAACTATTATACCATCTGGTGTACATTCTTCCCAATACCTTATGTTACCTCTCACATATGCTTTAACTGTAGTAATTGGCTCAATTCTTGGTAGTTTGTACGGTAAATATTTCTCTTTAGCTGTCTGACGTTCTTCTATAGGGTCATCAGTGTTCCATTCCCAATCTTTCTGTAACTGTAAATCGTATTGATGGAGTATCTTATACTCACATCTACCAAACAATTCATCAAGTTGGTGATGTATTAATAAACCACTTATAGCGTCACATCCACAGATGATAACCTTCTCCTTAGAATATAACTTTCTTAGTGCATAATCCTTTGGCATTTTAAATATTGGCTTTAAAAGTTGGCGGAGCTAGCTCACTTCACAGCGGACTAACCCCTTGATATTTGTCTTCAAAAACCTTCTTTAGTTGTTTCCTCCCTTGCGGAGTTTAGATGCTATGATAGCTGCTCCAAGAAGAGGTTTGAGTTCTCTAGGTATAGTCTCAAGGATTCCCTCAAGAGGGTCTTCATCATTCTCTTCTTTACAGTTATGTAATGCTGTTAGTGTATTAGTTACGGACTTAACATCCTCAGCGGAGATGGCGAATGTTTTGCCTTCAAACACAGATGCTTCTGCCTTCTCAGTATCAACATGAGCAACATCCTTACCATTAATGCCAAATATATAAACACCCTCTCCACTCTGCTTAACTGTAAGTTGTTCAACTTCGAGTCCAACATATACTGGAGGTAAGCCCACAGCATGTAGAGCAAAGGGTTCAATAATATCAGATAGTTTGTTTATTAATACTGGATACTGTTCTTTAGTTGAATCACTCAGGATTGCGTTAATCTTTTTCATAATTCTTTGTTTTTAAGTTGAATAATAAAAGTAAATAATAATATACATAATATCAGAGGAATCCATAAGGATGCCCTGATACATTGTAGTCCCAAATATCCTGCTAATAGTAGGAATATTGTTTTAGTCATTCTTGCACTCCACATACTTATCAAGATTGGTACGTGATAACAAGATACATACACTCCAATCCATGTTGGATTCGTTACACATTTCTTTAGCCGATTTGATGTATTCAGTACAATCATCAATTATAGCTTTGTGTTGCTCCTCAGTAACTTCTCCACTACTAAGTTTGGCATTTGTCTGTTCAATTATAGATGCCATTTCAGCTACAGAGTAGGCAATAATACCTAACTGAATGTCTTGGTTCAACACTTGAGCACGATTCACCAATTTGTTCTTTTCAATCTTCATATTACGATTAGTTTTAATTGTTAAAAGAACACTTTAAAACCTATGTCATGTTTCACAGGGCTAGCACATGATTACTCTTTTCATAGGAAACTAGTGTTCAAACTAAGTTTTTATAAACATAGAAAAACTATAGACAAGGATAGAGATTTGTCTCCAACCAATCATTGTTCTTAAAGTTCTGTTTCATCTCTTCTATTTTGGCTTCAAGTTCTTCTTCACTATTAGCTTCAACTAGTTGAGATGCAGGACATCTTGTCTCAGAATATAAACTAAGAGCTACTAATGAATCAGTAGTTCTAACTATATTTCCAAGAACAAAGTCACTATCTTTTGGTCTTTCATCCATGACTTCAGACCAATGCCAAAATGGCATAAATGCATAATACTTCATATTGCGATTAGTTTTAGTTAGTTATGACTAATTAGTTTCAGCTTATAGCTTACTTATAGCACCGCCACGTAAAGGCTTAGTCATGGTACCGACCCCTTCACGGGGTATAGTAGAATCATATCCACCTAACTATGGAAATAAATTTTTAAAATAGACCTTCCTGTGCCTACAGTCTCTTTAATAACCGCTGTTATTAAGGTGCGCATGACTATATTCGATTGCTGGTGCAATCTCACAATACTTTGCCTTACCTCTCGATAAGACATCTCTCCAGTATCAAGGTCATACTGTTTGGTGTAAGAGATGTTCTGCATTAGTCTCTGGGCGTACCCATTATGGTCTCGGAATTTACCAAGCTAAATCTTAAATCAAGAATGCACAAATGCATTTTACACCTAAAACTTAACAGTTAGTTTCATTATAGAGCCTATTGCTAACACTAATGCTCTACTATTTAGTTAAGAAACTGGTGTCTTGGAAAGTTATTGAGTTTTTTAGTATTACCTACAACCATACTTGGTGCTCTGAGTATCTAAGCTTTTAGATGTTACACTTGTGCTTTCACTTATTCTCCTCACGGAGAACCTGCCTTAATTATGGACAAATGGTGCCAGCTATTAAACTAGCACCCATTACGTAGGTTTATTCAAATGTTCCAGACACATAGGTGATACATATTCTTACTTTCTCCTTGTTGGTCTTGAACTTATTCCATATATCACATATAGCTTTCTGCTTATCAAATCCTCTACAACTCTTAAGTTTCACCCTTCCAGTAGCATAGATACTTAATCCACTTGTAGCTAGTCTGTCTACAAACTCTTCCAGCTTTGAGAACTTATAGCCTTTTTGTATGTACAGATAAGCAATTATACCTCCGAGCATAGATGGAGTAATTATACCTTTCAAAGTAGCAGAATACTTACCAATAAGGCTAATTACTTTATCAAAGTCCTCCTCGTGCTCTCTATATAACTTTAACAGGTCTTCGCGAGTAATACTTGAACTACGAAGTCTGTGCAAACTACCAGTATCAGCAATACCATTCAGTCCTTGAACTAGGGCAGAGAACTTAGCAACTAAAGTAGCCTTAGCAATGCCATTCTTAATTCCATCTATCTGGAAGACATCTCCAGCACTACGAACCTTGCCAGTATCTACTGTAGTCCAAGTCTCGTGAGGTACTCCAGTTACTAATAAAGTTCTAAATGGAACTCCTGCTTCAATGCAGGCAGAAAGCCTATGGTAGCCATTCACACAACATCCCTGGTCATCAACGATGATTGGTTCACCGTTTAGTCTCCACTTCCCATCTTTCATCTGTTTGGCATACTTGCGTATATTATCGTTATAAGTACGTCTATTGTCCTGGAATGTGTTTCTGAGAGCTTCAGCTTCTCTAGGATTGATTTCTACAGTTTCAGCCTTAATATTAGTTTTGATTACTTTCATGTCGATTAGTTATTTAAATTGTTACTTATTTTATTAGTTGTCAAAGGTAAATAATACTACTTATTTAATAGAATCATAATATTCTTCTTTTAGAACATTAGCAATTCCATTTAATACATAGTGAGGAACGTTGCCAGATAGCTGGAACCAAGGTTCTCCTACTTCATTAGTAGTATATATTACAGCCATCCTAACTTTATGAACTTTAATAACACGAGGACGTCTATCAGATGTCTTTAGGTCATTGTATTTGTTAAGATGAGCATAAAACGCATCATCTGGTATGTCATTCCATTTAGAGGTTTTAGATTCCTTTAAGAATGGTTGACAAGGGATGAGCTTAGCAGGTTTGTCTATCTCTATTGCCTTAGTATCAGGCAAATAAAATAATTTCATGATTTAATCCTCCAATTA